>Ga0123357_10004349_pt1 | contig 16606 bp, 8 predicted proteins | sample TergutEmb28metaG_FD_89873 | JGI IMG/M metagenome (GOLD analysis project Ga0123357, IMG submission 89873) | Embiratermes neotenicus P4 segment gut microbial communities from Petit-Saut dam, French Guiana - Emb289 P4 | ecosystem: Host-associated > Arthropoda: Insects > Digestive system > Gut ... | reverse complement strand
ACGGTGTTGCATTTTACTACCCGAGGTTTAGTGAAAGTGTCCTATGTTTTAGGGTAATTCTTTTTTATATTTCGTGCGTGATTCTTGTAAACACAAGGAGGACGAAGGTATATTGGAATTTACGGCTGTATGGATCTGATTGAAACTTTAAAGCCTTTGTGAAGGGACGTAGGGGACGTCCATTACTTCTCTTCACTAACCAGAGTAACGCCGGCACGTTTATACCTTGGATCGTAAGGGGTAAAGAGGAAAGTAAGGAATTTCATCTGTAAAATGGGGATGACCCTTTATATATAATGCTCAGCGTTTCACTACACATGCCTAAATCTTTTCACCGTTTTCTGATATTCGTGAAACTGATTTCGATGTTTGTGTTGAGTGACTTTTGAATATGAGACCGAGAGCACGGTGGTTGAATTTGAGATTTCGGTTATTCTACCGATGCCGGTAATATTATTCTCGAGGGATTAAAGCGAGTTAAATTTTGCAAGGTATGCAGTTTTCACAGTGATGTTGATGGAGGCAGGCCGGGAGGTTTTTGTGAAATTTTGGTACCCATATACCAGAACACACAGCTTCTCTTCCCAGTACACCTTTCCATGGGCTTTTTAATTAAGAGTGTTAATAGTTTGTGCACTTGTAATGTTTTATAGGAATTGGGTGTGGTTTCGAAATAATTTGTATGCGTACCTCAAGGGGAATATGGTGTTAGTTTCGTTTGAGAGAAAAGTCGGACTGCCTTGAGTTGATGGGGTTGTATTGTATTAGTTGTATTGATGGCCCACACTGAAACACGGAGATTGTCTTTGCTTTCGTTGTGTTAGCCGTAACTTGATAGGGCCAAGTGAGTATGCCTGAACTTAAGTCTGTATATCCATAACATTTATCAAATTTGTGATAGAAACTGAACACACGAACCATTTAGTTAGTGCTGTGTTGCCGGTTCCGCCACTTCGTGTTGTGTAGCGGCGGTGCACTAGGCAACGTGGTATTGATTCCCCGCGTCCTAAAAGGATGGGTTGTGGAGAGGGGAGGGCCTCCCCACTGAGTCACTTTCAACCCTACTATGGGTCTCTCCCCTCGCTATCCCTTTAGCTTCATCTGTACATCTCTTCTCTCTCATTCCTTTCCCTTTTACTGCCTCCCCACAGTTGGTTTAACCATTCTCGTTTTCCTGTGACAGTTGTCTGGGAGGGTCCAAATACGTTCGCAGTCTTATGGTTGCAGCTGTCGTAATGTTATGAAAGCTGGAATCTTTGAAGATTCATATACGTTTAATCACTGTTTGAGCCCCGTCGATTACATCTGGCGTTGCACGTTTGTTACATACTGGGGTTTGTTTAGGTTCATGCCGTTATTATAGTGAAGTCTTGTGACTGAATGCGTAGAAAACATACAAGGAAGCATTAAAGCACATGGCTGCTTGTTCGTATCGCTCCATGGTCTTACTTGGACTAACCGTTAGAAAACGTATTGATATTAAAATAAAAAAATTAAATATTGAAATAAAAAAGTACCCATTTATATGTTCAGACCTGGTACCAACAGTGATCTTTAAAGTTACCTTATTTAGATCATGTTGGTAGAATTGTGGGAGGCTTGACACCAGCCAAATGCAGGCAGTTGCTGGTCGTTAGTAGGCAAGTAGCAGTGTATGATTGTGTTTGTTTCCACAGTTCCATATTTCGCTTCAGCATACCAGAAGTCACGGACGCAGTGGTGGCCGCTTTCTGTTGTGCGTAACTTACCTCTGCCATAGATGTATAGGGTACGAACTTCGCGACCAAGAAGTGATTCATTTTCCGCGGGGACAAGTGATTTTTTCTACTCCCAGCCCACTGTGGCTCTGGGGCCTACCCAACCTCCATTGGGTGCGGGGTACTCTTTCTTCGGGGATTAAGCGGCCAGGGCGTGAACTTGAACACCCACGTTTGTGTAGTGCCCTGATTAATGTGTGGATCTTCGCCATCTCATATGCCTTCATGATTTTGCACAGGAACGGTTTATCAGTTGATACACATTCATTCCATTGTACCAGTTATGATGTCCAGAATTAACGTAAGGGATTTCCTTGCTGTCACTTACAGATTCTTGTATTAAACGGAATGTGGGGTCATTTCTGAATATCAGTCATGCTTAGGGAGCTTTGGTACTTGCCCCCATTGTATGAAGAATGCCGTTGTAGTTACCTGTTGTGGTGAACGTAGGAGAGGACCTAACATTTTCAAGGCACTGGATGACGAGATACGGAAAGTGTACTTATTTGTGTCAGAGGATTTCTGAAATTCCGAGCGCTTTTAGCAAAATTATGGCCCAGTCACTCTTAATGGCAGTAAACATTTCATTTTTACTGTCTGCATACTGTACAACATCTGTGATATTCGAAACACCCTTTATGCTTTAAAAACAAGTAAATGTATAACAGCATGCAACTGTTGCATAGCGTGGCCCCGTGGAATTAAATTGCGGGAACATATTTTTGCGTTATTGCCATGATTCTTTAAGGCTGTTTATAGTTTAAAAATACATGTTGTACGCGAAAAATTTGGCGGCATCTTTTTATACTTGCATGCGGGAATACCAAATAATTTAGGGTGGTGTTGCAGTATTTTATTCATGTTCTGTACGTGGCGTAGTAAGTATTTGAGTTTTCTTGCGTGTTTAATGTACCGTTCATTGCTCACGTATTAATGTCGTGTCGTAACTATATGCCCCAAGCCGTCAGGATGGCTTAAAGCGCATGCTGAAGAAAACAACAGGCCGGCATCTTGTATCGTCCCGAACAACGTTTCCAGTTAACATCGACAAATTTTAGTGACGAAAGATATGACGAACTTTGTCTGGACTAAGATTAACGGTCGTACCGGTAGCACTCGGGACCCCAACGGCCCTTCTGTCGGGTATGCTAGTTGTGGGGATAAAATGGCGTTCGGCGTCGTTTTGTCGTGTGCCGTGATGTGCAGGAACGTAACCCCAACGTTACACGATGGGGTGGCGAGTGTGAGCTGCGTGACGAAGAAGACGTTACGATTCTGTTTACGTACCTGTGATGATGGGGATCCCCAGTATTGGGAACCCTCCGGAAAAAGGCCACCATATACAGGGTGTTAAAGGGGTTAGGCAAATTTGGTATAGGAAGGCAGAAGCACAGACCGATGTGCTGCACATTACTGTCGTACGGGGCGATAGGTCGCACGGTTACCAGACCCTACGCCGTTGCAACTTTGTAGATCGTACGGTTCGTAGTCACAGCTTTGGAAACGTCAAATCTCGCGAGTGTTTTGAAGATCGGGACGGTGAATTGGGTTGAACTGGCTGAGAATAGGAACTTAGGGCTAAGGTTTTATCCATTTTATGTTTTTGGGGGGTTTAACATGGAGAGCGAAGTGCTTGCCTTTGCGATTTGCATGGGAAGGAACTGTAACCATGTTTGAAAAACACCCATTTTTCTCTCTAGTAGAGTGTAGATCTATTTTATACTGGCCTCCGTCGTAATGGTGCTGCTACTTCGGCACCGGTCGTTATTTATTCACGCTGTTTCTGCATATTTGTGGAGCACTTTCTGATACGGTGGTCCGCGGCTTTAATTTGTGGTAGTCCGCACGTTGTGGTTGCCAAAGGGTCGTGCATCTGGCCTCTGCGTGGTTTTGTTCGTGGGATGGGGTGAGACTGTCTTGGACCTGAGGTCCACCCACCGGATGATGGATGAATTAATACGGATCATTGGTGGAATGATATTTGACAGGAGAATACCGAAGTGGCGGGAGAAAAACTGTACCGTTGTCAGTTTGCCCACTGCAGATCCCACTTGGACTTCCCCGGGATCGAACCCGGTCATCTGTAGTGAGAAACGAGCGACTAACCACCTGATTTGTGGCGCGGCTCGTGTCCTTCGGTTACTCATTTTTGGCATTTGAAATCAGCTGCACGTGAAGTCACGGTCGATAGCTTTTGAATTGTTTTTAATTTCTGCGTGACGGGAATGTTCGAAGGCCCATGGTAAATTCATAACGGCCATCATCCGCTTAAGCAGCCCAGAATTACGATTTTGAAATGTAACTTTGTAGACTAGAGCGAGAAACAAATGTTGCAGAAATAATTGCGTTGCCTAATTTGGATTGCACCACGTCGGATCATATTTTATCATCATGATACAGTTTCGTTGCGACATGGCGGTCATCCTTGGAAGTTAAAGCGGGTTGCGTGTTGTGAAGCTTTTGGAGAGACAGCCCATCGTTTGGAAATGTCGACATGGTATGAAATGTTTAACCCAGTAATATAAGTAGCAACTCTGTTTCCATTATTTTTGGATTTAGTGTCCAGTAAACGATATAAACATCAAAGTTCAATAAGAACTTAGAACAGCTCAAGTCGTCGAAGAGACGTAATATGATATGAATGGATGAGTTCTGTTGTGTAAAGCCATACCACGTGTTCTGAGTACTTCAGTCGGAGTGCGTAGGGATTGGCGTGGCGTCGCTGTCTGATGTCACGTTACATGCAAGTTCGAAGGACAACAGCTGCTATCGTCAGCAAGTAGTTGTTACAGGCGATGGTGTTAATAGTATGCCTACGATTTCATAGTGATTTTGAATTAGTAATCTGCTTGCAGTTTAAATTCCGGTTTCACAGCAAGGCCAGCGTACACTGAGCGGTGACTAGACTGTGGGTTGGACGCAAGAGGAATTATGGTTCGATTCCCGGCAAGGGCGAGAGAAATTTTCTTTCAAGCGTCCAGATCGCTTGTGGGGCTCACGCAGGCTCCCACTTGCCCGTAGGTGAAGCAGCCGGGACCTGAAACTGACCAGTGAGCTCCAAGTGCCGAGGAATTGAACGAGTTGAATTATACATACACTCCGTATGCGGTAATGATGTTCAAGGGCAGAACTGTGCTGTAGATTATTTGCGAGGGCTAATAATTTGAAGTTTATCGTTATTGTAGTGGATGGCTTATGTAATTTACTAACTCCATTGAGCAGACTCCTTGAGAAGGCGGCAGGTCCGCAGCTAGTCAAGAAGTTACCCACATTTTATGACTCTATCTTGAGCCAGATACATCCAGTTCAAGGGCCCCCCCCCCGCACTACTTCGTTTTCTTCTTCTTATTATTCTTCTTGAAGATTAGTTTTAACCTTATCCGCCCGTGTACGCCGAGGCCTGACAAGTGATCCCTTTTCCTCGGATTTCTTCATCACAGCCCTGTATGCACCTCTTCTGCCCCCCATACGTGCCACATGCGCCGTCTATCTCCTTCTTAGGTTACGTAATTAAAGGGTAATTAAGGTAACACACAGTTGCAGATGCTATAGCAGTGAGTAAAGTGACTTCGCGAGGTCCTTCCCTTTACACCCTCAGTCACCATATTCAGCGCTTCTGATGATTGAGGATATTTCGAAAATCTGTCGAGAAAATCAAGAAAGCCTGGTTGAAATCTGACTAGAATAACGGGTGCGGTACTTAATATATAGATGAATTCTTAGAATGAGAAGTGTTGCAGACAAAAGTTGCAGACAGTATCAACGCTTGTATTTTGTATTCAATTTTTTTTGTCCTTGGAAGTCTGGCAGTTTGTAAGGCAGTGCGGAAAAATATGGTAGAGGCTGAAAGGCCACAGATGGCACTATAATACGGCGCAGAAAAAAATGTTGATTTGCATGCCGGATAACCAAGGCAAGAACACACACACACACACTCACACAGAACACTTAATACTCATTGTTTTTTCACGACAACAATGGTTAGGTGAACGCGTCTGATTGTTACGTTGTGCACTGTCTTGTGTTGGTGATTTGATCGCGCTAGGGTGTAGCACGTGCTTTGATTCGGGATATACGGTATTTTGTTAGAATCTGCGTCGGTGATGTTATAGTGATTCATTTTGTGGTTTCTCGCAGTGATACATGCGCAGTACGTGGTAGTGGGATCACTTTTTCGACATAAGTTGATTGCGGATGAACAGCGTGCGGGGACTATAGCCGGTTAAACACGTTAATCCTGTAAATGTCGAATGATGGAAGAACGTGAGTTCTCGCTGCAAGGCAGACGTTTAGCAGTAATCCTAAGCTGTGTGTTTTGTCGGAACGGGCACAACAGTTGCGACTGCAACTTTTATGCATGCTCATTCTAATGGAGGATCTCGCCAACACGAATTACTTTACTGATTACTGACGTCATTGGACGTAAACTGAATCGACAAATCACTCCTTTTCATAAGTTTAAGGTGTTGTGACATGTCATTGTATAATGCTTAAAAAATTTGGAACAATTGTTCATGTTATATGGCGCCATTCTGTCTGTCCCAGATATTCTGTCAACTGTGTTACTTGGTATTGTGGGTTTTGTCTTGTGTGGAAACGTTTGCTACTAGAAGAATATGTAGCATTCTCTCCTCCCGAGTCCAGTCTGTTTCGGTCTTTCAGGAGGTGACATTTCCCAGGTATTCCCAGGGTGTTAAATGGTTCCCACCAAGCCACCTCTTCAGCATTTGCGGTTGAAGAGGGGTGGTAGGACTGCTTTTCCTGGGAACGAATGGGTCAGAGGACGAAGGTGACCGCTCATTTCCATCTAGTGCTGAGGCCGAAATAGGCCAGTGTGGCCTTCGTTTACGTTCAGTGCCCCATATGTGTTCACTGTGTGATGGTAAAGAGACCGGGGCGTGGCGTTGCCCACCCACCCCTATCTAGCGTCGAGGTTGAAGCAAAAGTAGAGCTATACCTCTACTCCCCTTTGGGTCTTCGTGGCCTGTTCTACGGCGAACTTTACCTTTACTTGTATGATGCTACAGAACAGGGAGCATTTTACTTGCAGGTATTCATTTATTTCGCGTGCGTTTTATTCGGCGAAACAGTTATTGGCATTTGTATTCCGCATGTCCGTTGTGTTTCGTTAAAAACAATAGAACAACTTTCCTGACGAATTTGGCATTGTAAGTTCCGATCATGTCGGTGTTGATGGCCTTGATTCTTGAGGTCGCGGTAACAAACGAGCTCTTGAGGATTGATATTCCTTGTAGCAAGTATGTCATCATCGCCATTACTTTTCACCTTTAGATTTTTAAAATTGTGTTCAAAGAAAGAATAGTTAAAGGTTTTTAAGGTAGTGAGTTTATAGGTTTGGCGTTTGGATCTACAGGTTTTTAAACAAACGAACGCTCGTACACACATTGGCGCGTGAAGTAGGGTACTTACGCATATGTGCATTTCAGTAGAATTTTTCTTGAATGATTGAGTTCGTAAGTGCGAGGGAGGTAAAGTTGGAAAGCTGTGCTGTAACTTTTTTGTTCAATTCTATAAGTGCATCTGAATTTCATTGTACCCTGCAGTAGTGTTAATGTTATCCAAACGTAAGGTTGCATGCATGTCTGCAGGATAGTGTGCAGACAAAAATTTGGAGGTAGACCCAGTACCTTCGCTACCGTGTACTGCACACGTGCAATACGAGTGTGTGCTGTCAGTGCTATGCTCGTTTCCTTTAATGTTGTGCCCTGCCCGTCAGGTGGTTAGTAATGCATAACGAGGTCTGGTGTTTGTGTGGCCTTATCACCATGCCTCTTCGGCGATGAGTAATTAAACATGTGTGATGTCACTTCCTTTCGTTTTAGAACCTGAATTTAGTTACGTTTCATTCTTGCAGTCATTTTAACTTTCGCGTGACATTTAACTGTTTACAGTGCCTTATTCAATTTGTTGCACTTATCCGTGGATTATATATGTAGTTACACATATAGGGATTATTTAATTCTACCTAAACTGCTCGTTTGGAGTCCCGGGTTTTCTGACATAACAATGCATAGATACTGTTTGGAAAGTGTTACACGGAAGGTTGTGATCCATGTCGTCAGTAAACACTTCTTCACCATGACTATGTTCGTAGCATACACATTTCCTTATCGCATGCATGGTCACAGATATAAACTTCATGAACACCAAATAACACGAGAGGCATTGTACGCTTAACGTAGCCTTGTGGCTCGTTATTTTAACCATTGTTGCAGTAGAAATGCAATAACACATTCTGTGTGTATTGTTGAGTTGCATGTCACTGTCAGTAATTTAAAAAAAACATGAGATGTTGCCAGAAGCGTTTTCGAGGCATACTTATGTCGCTGGCATTAATAACACATACTTGGGTCTCCATGTAAAGTGTCCAATATTTGTGTTCGATTTTAACCACATTTGGAGTTTCTCTAGAGAGTTTCACAAACGTCTCCATTTTAAAATTTCACAGTAATCCTTGAAGTGGGCATCGTGCTTATACGTCCGGACAGACCGACATGACGAAGCTAATAGGGTCTTTTTGCCACTATGCGAATGCGCTTAAGAACGGAGCAATGCAGTTAGACACATACATAAAACAGCTTTTGATGTTGGTTTGTGCACTGTTATAGGACACAGCGATCACGTTTCGTTAAATGCAGCAAATTTGAAATAACGTTACTGAAATACTGATGCTGTTTTAACGAGGTCGATGTCCCGATAAATAATGCGTATGGATGACGGTACAGTTCTGTGAGCGAGTTTTTGGGGCACAGAAGTGACCGGCATTTCTAACAATATGTCGTCGTGGCTGAGCTGTTCAAGAGATTGAAGTCATTTTGACAGTTTTGTAGTTGTTCTTTCAGACAGTACAGTAATTACTGCAGTCTTACTAGTGTTTGCGTTAAGTGTTCCATCTAGACGGTGATATATTTTATGTCGCATCGTGTTCAGTTCATCTTTAGGGTAGGGTGCATAGGTTAGACCTGTAACTTTGAATTGTTTGGAAACAGAATGTGTTCACGAAGGGGGTGACAGGGTTGTTTTGAATTGTCCGTCGAGCTGGTTGCCTGCCAGAAAGGGGTGTACCCGTTCGTACCTTGCGCGCACAGTTACCGCGTACTCATAATTCGTCTGGCAAGTCTAGCACGTTGAAGAGATTTGTTTTTGTCACCTTGTAGTTACGAAACTGCTGTTGAGGTTGCCAGCATCATTGTCAGTTTATTTTCGAGGTGGAGTCTTCGTTAGGCGTTTGATAAGTTTGTCTTGCAGAACGACCATCAGAGAACTCAGTTGAGTCTTTACCATATTTTCTAGGAAAAAGAGGCGTAGATTTCCCTCAGAAAAGCCAGTGGAAACATAAACACTTCTAAAATTTATTAATTCCTTCTGTGCTGTTATTTTAAACGACTGACATCTATACACACCGGTATTCAGCTGTAAATTACTTATGCGCGAATGTTGTCAGCTGTTGTGGTATTTGCATTTCTTGTGAATTCGAGGTTCTGTAGCTCTCATTTCGCTCGTCATTCGACAGTTAATTGCCTCTTGAGAAACACGAGTTTCATAATCACTGGAAAGGTGTGTCCGTACGCTACTTGAGGTGGATGTTTTGGATTAGCCACGTTTCTCTATTGTCCCTTCATCCCCTCGCCACAATTATTACCCCGGACACTCTTGAGTACATTGTATATATACTCCTGATTTGGGCCTTATAGGGGGTGTAGGCATTAGCTGCAACCTTTTTATGCGCATTCGCATCCGTCGGTAGCACCTCGTACAGGGGTGCTGATAAGTCCTTAGCCCGACCAGGAAGGAAACAAGCTACATTCCCCGCATTTTATAGTCCATCACTTGTCCCTACCCTAGCCAAATCAATCCATTCCTATGCCCATCACACTTTTGACAGGTGCAGCTTGTTTCCTTCCTGGTCGGGCTAAGGACTTATCAGCACCCGGGAAATCGCTACGTCCTTTCTTCTGCAACACAACTGCAGCAGTCTCCCAGGAGTTTGTCGTAGAGGGGTTTTGGGAAAATTTGCCGAAACATGGCAGTCACTCTTCTGGTTGTACGAACACTGACATGCGTTTCGGGACGCTTGAGCATTTAACACCCAACTGTTTGTGTGTTCAGTCCTGCCCGCGCTTTGTACCCGTACGGAAGTTAGTGGGGTATGACAAGAATACATTTTATAGGTTTTGAGCCATTTAAACTCTTGTGCCGGAAATGAAAATAGGGTGTTCCGGATAGTTTTTATATCATAATAGTAGTGCTGTAGTCGACCATAATGTGAACTGCCACCAGTGTAGGATTGTTGTTTGGCTTTGTCGAAGGTAGAACTCCGTATAGTTAGGATGCATGTATTTTCTGAATTGTGTAACCTTTGTCACCAGATATGGCTGAGCCTTAAAGAGAAACGTATGCTTAAGTGCGCAGCTTAATTCTATGGGCGTGACATGTTTTAACGTTCAAAAAAGATCATTCGTTAAACATATTAGGAAATATATTGGCGCAACATGCATGACTAGTTCCCTCTGTGTTATTTACCATAGCATTTAATTATACGTATGTTTTCAAGTAAAACTCCGAAGTTGCGTGTGTTTCATATGCGCCGTTTCACATTTTGTGCACCACACACCACAAGTTTTCTCCATTATCTTAGCAACAGATAGCAATCTATCATCGATACGTTCTAAACGGCGAGAGATCACATTTCTTGCCCGTGGCGCCTAATTCCTTTGGGTTCTCAGGATGTGCTCTGCTTCTTGTCATCATCTTGCGCCGATGGAAAATTTGTGTACCCTTTTCTTCCTCTTTGAGGTAATTATGTTCATGAGTAAAAATGAGAACGCACCACTGATGATAATTTTGCTGACGATTGTGTCGAAGTGTGCAGCGTGTGTATTCAGTGTTTGTAACATCTGTAATGTATGTTGATATTGCCATTGTGTCAGAGGACTGTAAGAGGCAGGAAGTGTGCTGTGCTGTGTCTTTAATTCTTTTGCAACGTGCTTCTCATTTTCCGCTCTCTCCAACCAATACGACCATTTTATGATTACCAACGAAAACACTTATGATGCTTATATACTCTGTACTGTCTTGTATCGGTCTTTGGTTTGTGATGCATCAATTTCCCATGATTTTCCGCTCTTACCAACCAGAGCTGATGGTAGAATTTTCTTTGGAATTACTGTAGCAAAATAACGGAATTTTGCCGTGCTTCCGTGGCTGATATTTACCTAGTGACAGTTGCTTTGTGTGGCTATCAAGCTTCATTCCTCAGACTGAGCGAAGAACAGGTGGAGGGTGGTTTGAGAAGAGTAGCGTTGAGGTGAATGTTTGCCCTTCGACTCACTAGAGTCAGGTGATGAACCGTTCTGAAATAGTGATCCGCATAGAAATGTGTAAGTGTTGTTTTCGTGGATGAACTATGACGGTGATGGCGGTGTCTTTCGCGCGAGTTAATTTCTCGCCTTAATTGTGAATGGCTGTTTCGTTCCTGTCATTGTAGCGGTAACATTGAAAAGGCTTCCCATGCGACATGAAATGTGCTTTCCATTTGTTTCTTTTTAGGTGCCTTCGTAAAATTGCGAAATGCTTCGTCATGTCCTTTCTTCCGCATGGAACAACTTGGCTTCCACTGGACAGATTTTGATGAAATTTATATTTGAGTATTTTTCGAAAATCTGTCTCGAGAATTCAGGTTTCATTAAAACCTGACAGGAATAACAGGTACGTTAGGTGAATACCAATGTACCATTATGATTTAATGTCGTTCAGTTCTTGGAATTGAGAAGTGTTTCCACAAAAGTTGTAGAGAAAATCAAAACACACGTTTTTTGTTTCGAAAAACGTGCCCTTAATGAGATAACGTGGAAAAATATTGTAGAGCAGGACAAGCCACAGATGACCGTATGGCGCATGCGCATTGCATGCTGTATAAGAAGGCGACGAACACACACTCAGAATATGTAATACTTACTGCTTTTTCACTGCAGCAATGGTTGCACGAACGCGCCTCTATTTTACATTGTACGTACATTGCATGTCCTGTTTATTATGCCTGTAATTGATTGGCTGGATGTTTCTGAGACCACGTTTTGATTTCTGGTAGGACCATGGTTTATTATGTTCACCAGAATGCTCATTCACATTTTTGTTGCCCATTCTTACTATAATCGCTTCACACCTTGTGAGTATTGTACTGTATTGTGTCGGTCGGAGCATTCATAATTCCAAAGAAGAGTTCGGTCCATATTTAAACGATTACAACTGCTGTATTCTGCATGTCTTCGTACTCGTATTGTTTCGCCGCGTGGAACTGGTGTTCAACATGCACTGGTGTGCGTCTGAATTTAATTGTTACTAGGTTAAACTGTACAGCTTATCGAGACGCTTATTTCGGTAAGAAGGACGAGAGTTTACACTCATCGTATTAGCGAAGTTCCAAAGGATGACTCGATATCGTGGTTACCTTGAACTTGCGTGCGAGTTGTACTTTAGACGTCATAGAGTTTAAAGCAAAGTTTATATTTTGTTGTGGTAGGTCTATTTGCTGTTGTATTACATGTAGGCCTTATGTATTACACGTAAGCGTGTGCTAAAAGTCATTTTGATAGTTAGCGGGTGCTAGTGTCGTTTTTTCCACAGCGTTCTTGATGAATGAATATCTTTGGTGCAAAGCAAGGACTGGAAACCGAAGGTGACACTGTAGGCTTGTATTCAGGAGAAGATTGACACGAATCTCAGGTCGTCGGCTGTCCCTTAGGCCGGATGTCGGGTCGCTATGTCGATATGAAGGTCGCTTCCAAGTCCTTCTGGCTGAAACAGTATATGCCACCCGTCTGTTCGCATGGAACAGTGCGACTACCACTTAACGGATTCTCGTGAAGTGTTATATGGAGTTTGTACTAAAATTCGCAGACACGTCCTGATCTTGGATGAAATCCTACTAAATGACCTACACATCCCAGGACGACATAGGTCGTTTTATCTTGTTCTGGGTCCCCGCAAAGGAGGGAGACCACTGTGTGAGATACGAACTGAGGCCGAAGAAACAGTTGATGATCGAAGCAGATCAATCCGGGGTTATCGACATCTGTTTTTTGAGAGATGTCGATTATAATCGATTGTAAGGTACGGAGAAAACGGTGGGCGTTGTTTGAAGCATGAGAAGGTACATTCACATACGCGAGTCGTCAGTGTTTTTCTCGAAAATAGCCACGAATCTACATGCTGTGGATAATAACTTACAGAAGGTGCCGGGAGTGTTACGGTCAGCGACCATTTCGTAAGATTCCCAGATTCTGCCACCAGTTCGCGTATTGTGTGAAGTTCTGCTCGACAGTGCAATAAGAGTGATGCCTTAATAAATGGCCCGGAATTGTGTTGGGGCTGAGAATTGGTTTGTGACGTGTTCGTGTTTTGAGTACGGTGAAGATTCCTTTGCGGTTTGGGTCAAGTGAGCGAGCAGATTTTGTGATGTAGACCCGGAAGAAAGCGGTCAGAGTGGCCAAGAAAGTGACAGGAGACTGACACGACGAGCTTGTGTTTTGGGGATTACTCGTTAATTCCGCCACTCGCAGGCCCGCGTCTGTCGCCCCAGACTAAACGGTTGCTGCTGAGATGTTAAATTGAGAACCATACAATATCAAGACGAACGAAGTATACAAACTTACAAATGCCTCGAATACGTGGAAAATATTGCGTAGACTGTCCGATTAAAATCAATTTTTCGTAGGCACTTCGGTTCTTGTGGAGAGTGTCAAGAGTGAGAAGGATGAATTTTTTTTCGAGTTCATTCCAATTCCACAATACGCCTTCAGGACGCGGTTCATGGAGTTATTCCCTGCGCTGAAAACTCTGCCACATGTTAACTACGTCGTCTTTTAGTAGTAATACTTTCCATTCTTCTTTGATGGCGGTTTACTTCCCTGTTACAGCACTGATCGGATGTGGTGTGCGGGAAGGTGAGAGACGTAGTTGGTCACAGCGTTGCAGGTATGGCATGTGTCGCGTAATGCTCTTGCCTTTCGCTTAAACTCATTTGTTCAGTACTGAAAAGCTGGTTTTATCTTTGTTCCGTGGTATGAAGTGTGATTTATGTTGTCTTGGAAGCACCCAGAATGTTCAGTGTTTTACGTTGGTCTCTGAACTGCGTTGGGACCCTACTGGCTCGCATTGAATTAAGTATTAATAGTTTTGATAATGGAATAAAAAATATCCTTTAGTTGCGTGTTGCAACTTCAAGCTTTCCGTGAAAATTACTGTTCTTCGTTTCATGGATATTTGTTTCTGGTGTGTTTTCGTTTTGCTGTCTGCCAAGGATGTTAACGCGCGTTTACAGTCACATCTAACAGAGCGTTGATAATTATGCCGAATTTTCCAGTAAAGGTCAGTTTGGTCAACGTCTTCACCCCACGTCTTTCATCTGATCCGATATAAGTTGAGCGTTAAATAAAACGCTTCTCCACTGCTCCAATTTCAAACACTGACGTACCTCCGAAACATATTTTCCTAAAAAGCTGTTGTTATGCTTTGTCTGGAAGAAAGGTTTACTGCCGCGTCAAATTACCTTCGTTGAACAGGCTGGAAAATTGAAACGCGTAAAGAACTTCTAACATGAGTGTATTCGGCGTCTGTGTAAGGGCAACAATATCAAATTGTAAAGAGTGTTGTTAGAGGTGGTCTTGAACGTTTGTACTAGTACAGTATTGTTGATTCCCCCCTGTGTAATGACATTCGTTCTTTTGGGTAATCCGGATGAAATGTCACTGGAAGTGTAAGTCAAGAAATTAGGACCAAATCGGCCATTTGTTTGGTAAAGTTGTCGCTGTCCACGCCATGAAGACGGAGGAGGAGGATGGGAGCGGCAGCGGTTGTGATAATATCATTTTATATTTTTTCTTGGGACCACCTACGAGTAACCCCGGATTGTCACGGTGGTAACCCCTTCGCTAGTAATAAGTAATGTTTACCGTATAGGTGGAGTAGATTAGTAGCTCTACTCTTGCTTAACCTCGTGGCAAGACGGTTTTGAGTGGTTAGAATCACGCCGCCGGCCGCTCTACCCCCGGGAAAGATCCTGAGTACCTAATGAATAAGAAGATGGGTGGTCCTTTGGGCTAGTCTGGACTATTTGCAGAAGAGAAGAATCTCTTTTCCCCTGTCGGGATCGGAAACCCGGATCGTCCAGCCGGTAGCGTTGTCACTATACCGAGTCATTTGTACAATAATTCACACGTGCGAGTAAATGTCTGCAGAATGCTGTCGACGTGCACAGATTACTATGCTTCTCAGATGCAGTTACATGTAGGATGTAACTTGCTGATGGCATGGCTCATTTGCGGGCGATTAGTATTGGCGGTGACGAACGTTTGAAGACTTAGGACGACGAAAGATTTCTGGAACAGCGGAACTTTCCATTCAAGTTCCTTGGTCATTGAGTTTTAAGAGGTACCGTCAGATTTCAGCGAGAAGGTACTCTCATTGTCCCTGCACATTCCTCTGTGCTGACGAGACGGTATTGAATTTGCAGTTGGCTATAGGTGAAGGTCTCATGTACCGAACACTGCACACTTGAAATGCATGTTGCATTGTGTTTGTGGGAATGTGGAGTACGGAGTTTTGAATACATGAAAATTGTCATCATTGTAAGCGGCGTGGAGAAAGTTAGGTGCGATGTGTAATTCTGTTGGCGTTGTCTTGTGTAAAACGGTTCATCGTGCCTTAAAATTTGCAGGCGAGGAAATGTTTGCTGTGTGTTGTCTATGAATGTTGAACCAGCGAAGTATTGGCAATTGTGAATAATGAACAGTGTAAATATTTTACACCTAGAAACAGACATTTTAAATTTAAATTTACGCCTAATGTATTGTGCTGTGAACTCTCACACTCCAAAAATTGGACACATCTTGTATTCAAATTTTGTACCGTTATTTGGGTTCTTGTTGGATACGTTACATTTAGACTACACTGTAATTGAGTAACTTTTTTTCGTAACTGTCCTTTCGACAGAAAATACATTCCAGTAGACACACAAAAATGGAGGAACTTAAAATAATTTTATCACACTCATAAAATGTTTTTTACGCATGAATCGCATGTTTATAAGTAGGTCCACAGGCACGGTGTGAGCATAATTTTTGAATTCAAAAGAAACGCGCAGTGTAAAAAGTTTCACATAACATATTCTTAAATTTTCACGTCATTTTGTCATTTCTTATTCGATAAAAGTGAGGTTTACGTGACACTTGATTTATTTAGTACGTTTGAACTAAATCCATGGCTCAGAGGCCACTAGTGGTCAGCTAGTCACGACATTCCTCCGTCGTGTGCGTACCTTCGTCTTCGGTATTGCCGGGAGAAGATGCTTCCGCTCTCGAATGAACTTGTCTGTTGTTATTCGTAGGTTGCTTGGCAGTATATTATACATACAGTGGATGAACAATTGAAATTGTGTGTGGAAAACAAAAGCTGGCATTGTGATAAATAAGTAAATAAACGAATAAATAAATGCAAATGTAAATATTTTTCGTGTGTTTTCTAAGCATCCTATTTCGTACTGAGAACTGTAAACTTACGTGCCCATATACTTGTTTTTTCTGTGCGGTGTATCCCCTCCACACCCACACAAAGGAAAACACACACACACACACACACACATATATATATATATATATATGCTTCCTTTTATTATACAATCAGTCCATTACAAGGCTATAAGTACAACTTATGTAATCGAACCTAAAGTCCTACACTTTTTTTTTTTTTTTGGGGGAATTTGTTTTTCTTTTTGGTTTTTTTAAAAAGGGAACAGGCCTTTAAACAAAAAAAATTCCCTTACCATTTTT
>Ga0123357_10004347_pt1 | contig 16612 bp, 15 predicted proteins | sample TergutEmb28metaG_FD_89873 | JGI IMG/M metagenome (GOLD analysis project Ga0123357, IMG submission 89873) | Embiratermes neotenicus P4 segment gut microbial communities from Petit-Saut dam, French Guiana - Emb289 P4 | ecosystem: Host-associated > Arthropoda: Insects > Digestive system > Gut ... | reverse complement strand
TACGCACATATATATATATATATATATATATATATATATATATATATATATATACATAAAAGGTGTATAGTGACAACTACAAACAGGACAGTGTACACGTAACAATCCCACCTGCACCGACATCTTCTTACCCGGGACTGCAGCTTCCAGATAGACAACCCCGGCCAACACCATTATTTATACACACCACGCAATACAGCGGGCCAATACGACCTTAAAACAACCGTAAGTACACCACACAGATCAGCCAATTTCATACTTGCCCTTAAATAAAAAACGGTAGCGTGAACACAATAAAGCTGACCACCCTATATATATATACTTCCGCAGGTTATAAAATCTACACTACACGAACACGCGCCACATACCAGGCAAAATACCACACAAGTGAAGCTGGACGTCTATGGATCATCACATCGGCGGCCCTAAAAAAGTTCATCACCACTCACTGAACACCCAACCAGTAACACGCATAGACCAACGACACCAGAAGGAAGAATCAACACAGTAACAGTATCCTACTTTAAAACTTAGCTTTGCTTACAAAAATAGATCGTGACCCCACAATACCAACTGGCTAGCCACGTACCTTACCCAACCCACCGCTATTGTCCTCCTACAATAAGCTTACTTTTTCGACAGTGTACATATGGAAATTCAAACTTAAGGTATTAACGTAATTAATACTTTAACAGGGTAATTTAATCAGCTACTTATTGCAATCATCAAATAACTGTATTGATGATACAGCTTATGACTAAGAAAGTTACAAAATAACTATAGATACTGCATTTATATAACATTTTCACACTGCAAAAGCACATTATATATATTATATTATAATAGTTTATAAAACAAATGTACATGTAAATTATACCACAATTACCATAAGACGATGCAATGGATCCAACTATGTTAACTTAGAACAGTATATTAACAGAGTTCATGCACCCATACCACCCATCCGACACAACATGCGAGATCTCGTTCCCACCCCCCACGCATCATTTCCACACTGTACAAAAAACTCACAAAAGCATAGCGTAACTGTTTAATAAGTGTTTTCAGTTTTCAATTATCAACCTGAAGATGGCCAATGAAAAGGGCCGAAACATGTAGTTGATCTTAATATAATAAATTATACATACATTTACCACCTTACAGTTGTGTCAGACAGTATACACACACTCTAACCTAATTTATTGTTAACACAGCGGGGATGACAAACCTTATGATTAACTCTACACCTTTTGGCACAAGAGTCCCATCCGCAGGGATGAAAGGATTGAAAGGCCAACATGTCAATCCAGGTAATGAGCAATCAATTACATGGATTGGCATGTTGGACTTATAATGAATTGTATTTTTTTGCAGTTTATTGAGCGTATTTGTTGATTAATATAATGAACTGAATCAGTAAAATGTGCACACAAATGATTTATTTACCTTCTCCAATTTTGTAAGGTAAAAAATGTGTGGCTTTTACACATGTCAGTGTCAAACACAATATACTTTTAAGACTAGGAGCAAAACAGGCAACAGGCAAAGCAACATATGACAATTCTGTTCCTTGCCTAGATAACCAGTCAAAGTTGGAGTTGATCTCATTGATACCTGCAAGGAAATTTGAGAGCTTTGCATTTACAAACCTAAATTCATGTTCATTATGGGCTCAGCATTTCCGTTAGGAAACAGCAAATGCACACACATTAATGGAATACTATAAACATCAAGGACAAAATCAGAGCACTGCTCCATTCAGCTAGCATACATACAGAGTACTGACACACAATTCAAATTCCAACTATATACTAATTACAAAAATTCCCTTAAATTGAAAGTAGGTTGAAAGCATACAGTACCACCATGCTACTCACGTTTTGGGTCCGGAGAATCCCTGTCAAGCACAGCATAACGAGGAATCTCAATCCCCTCACCTTCCAGAATTGAGTACACCTTACGCCGGTCCTACAAAAGCCACAGTGATACTGTCATAAAAGGAATGTTACTATGAAGGTAGTTCTGTTCAGCTGGACAATAATAATAACACAGCTGTCATGGCCAGAAAAATGGATTGTACAAGAGCAGCTAGAAGCATATGGTAAATAAATGTATTTATTACAATGAAGAGTTCCTACAATAAAAACAATGTAAACTTCTTAATTGTACTCAAGACTATTTATATGATTCATCAGGGGAACTCCCATTTAATGTTCCTTTTCAATTATTTGATGTTCAACATCAACAACCTCAGTGTTAAATTTTCCTCAGATGAGTGTTCAATGCAATGAGTCCAACGAAACTTTAAATGTGGGTTCACTACAGTTTTTTGGTGCTAAAATCTTTTCTCCCTCATGGTACATGCTAGATAACTCTTTCAATAACTGGCTGTAATTACACATATGATTTTGCCCAACAAAGAACTAATTTCATTTGCCTCAGTATTTCTGAAGCAATATTTTATATGATAGTGAAGTACGATGATGTAGTGGCAATGCTCTAAACTTGAATTCCTGATACATGGTATGAATCTCAGCTCAATGAAGGAGCCATAGTGAAATGACAGTTACCCAAATAAATGAATGAACAAATAAATAAATAACATGAATATACACATATTATATGTGCACACCACATATCATCAAGATTGTTGTACTCCACAATTATGTACTTAACTGTGGAGTAAAGCAACCTTTATGATAGTTAAGTACTTAATTGTGATTATTTTCACTCTCTTTAGTTTTTTTACTTGCAACTGCTGGCAACAATGAACATGGTGGATAAGAATATGAACAATTCTGAAGTCAAGAGCCTCACTGTCACATTCTCCTAGTGGCTGGTTGTATATAAAGTAGTGTTTCCTTGGAACATGAGTATAATCACAGTAAAGTAACTTTTAAGACACTCAATATGCGCATGTAGGGTACCTAGTGGCGCAGTTGGTCGAGATGGTGTGCTACAAGTCAGAAGGTCACGGGTTTGACTCCCGATGGGGCAAAAGGGATTTTTTCATTGACTCGATCCTTCTGCCTGCACTACAGTCCCGGGGTTGACTTGGCCACTAACAGAAATGAGTACTGCAGATATCTTGTGGGGGTAAAGGTGGCCAGGGCATAGACGTGACCTTGCCATTGTGCTGACTGTCTAGAAATTCAGGCAGCCTCAACCTCCTGCAGCCCTAAGGACATGTCCAGGCTTGTACAGGGATCACTTTACCTTTAGTATGTGCATGCACACAAGCACACACACTTTCACTCTCTTAACCATCATATTCACAGTCTTGATGTGCACTTGATTTAAACGGATAAAATATGATGACAAAATACCACAAAAGGACAGTTACATCAAACACATGGGACGGCATGCTAAGTCTGATGGGGTCTCTAAATGCAGCAAATCTACTACTAGCTTTGCCACTGATGGGTCTTAATACTTTGAAGGAATTTGCTTCAATTTTGTAACTCATTAAAGAATCACCTGTTTTTCCTCTTCAACATTCATGCCTAATGGCAATAAGTATTACAAACCTGAATATCATACTGCATATGGAGATTGTTGATAATGAATGGGGTACGCAGATTGGCATACTGGATGGCCTTGTCCAATGGGAAGCCCTTAGAGTGAAATGAGATGAGACAGTCGCAGATTGGCCACTCTTCCACGGGCTTCTGTTTAACAGACAGAAGGCTTGGGGGTACCACAATATGACATATGAGTTACCATATCAAAGCAAAACAACAAGCTGTAGCACAAATCATAATAAGAAAAATAAACGATGCCAGCCATGTGCCATAAATAACACATATTCTCTAATTTATCCAAAACATGCCTTACGTCACTTCTTTATACCGTCATTGCCAAGCATTACATAACGCATATTTAGAAGATGCGGAACTCCTCATTAGCAAATATCATGCCAACATGACATTCTTAGTTCAAAATGTAATCAAATCACATTTTTTACAGAGTATGTATCTAATATGTGCTTATACAAAGATGTACAGATGACTGGCAAAAAATCGACGTAACAGATATGTCTGTTTCATTACAAAATAGCATTCAGAGGTCGCTCTGATCATAAATTATAAAAATATACTTATTTACATATGGTTCCTCTAGTACTGCTGTAAACAGCTCAGTGTACACACAAATTACGGGACAAATAGTGAATAATGAATAGGAAAGGCTATGGAAGAAGGCACAAGCAGTTTAAGCCTGCTGGAAAGTACTATCCCAGGAGGAGCCTAGGGAAACTGACAAACGCTACACAACAGTCCACAGCACAGCCTGTCTTCGGGCCAAGATTTGAACATGAGACCTCCCAAATAAAAAGCAGGAGTGCTATCTACTTGACTGCAACAGCTGGGTAAAAAGGTAAAATCACAAGTGTCTTGAGTGCCCTTCAACTAGTATAATTAATGAAAAAGTAGCTGAAGTGTGTGACTGTGTGTGAAGAAATCCAATTTCTCACTGGCACAGGCAAGATAAATGCCAAATATGTGGCAAAATCGCTGTAATGGTATTTATTTTCTTTGATTTGTGCAAGCAATGTGTTTAAGGTCAGACTATTCAAGAAACTTTCTATGAGTATTTTTGGAAACTAAGTTACCATATTTTTTTAAGTGGAAGTAAGTATAGACAAGGAAGGCACATAGTTATGTTTGGACACCACTCCTTTCTTTTTTTACAATGTCACTGGATTTGTTCACACATTTGTTACAGGTTATGATGAGCTTTTCGAATCCCTAGCAATAGGAGGCAGTGTCCTGCTCTTGGGGCCACTTCTGGACTTTGGCTTTGATGTTGTCAGATGGAATTTAACGTTAGTCATCCTGATGTGTTTATCTATACATATAAAGTACAACGTATCGGTCAAAACACAACAGTTTTATTACATAAAATGCTTTTTAGCATTTTGTGTAATAAAACTGTTGTGTTTTGACTGATATGTTGTACTTTATATGTCAAATGGAAATTGCCAACGTCAAAAGATGTTTCTGTATTTAAAATATTTTTAAAAGTATAATATTTTGTACTGCGGAAACAAAATTAACAAAATGGAATGGATAAGTGTATATGAGAGGTGCTTTCAGATATGACAGGAAAAACAGAAGTGTGTATGCACTAAAGGAACCTATGAGGACTACAAATCTGCCATAATTGTAAATACAGAGTGTTAGACTTTAAGGACTCAGTCTTGATACTTCTCGTTCAGGTCTCACACTTCTTAAAGGATGTATAATTGTCAACACTTTTGCACTGGGTCCATGAGTAAGACAACCTGCCATTCCTGACACATTCAAACTAGTGCTGAATGGGTGCAACAAAACATGCTACATCAAACAATGGAAGGCTTACAGGAAACACTGCTTCCATCCCACTGATATTACGATCACAGGCTTGCTTGCTTTCATGGACAGGGAAACCCACAATGTGAAATTAAAGCGAGGAGCCCACACTACAGTTACAAAGAATGGTGATTTCAGTGGTGACCATTCCTCACATTCATCCATTCCAAAGGTTTTCAAACAAATTTTTGGGGGGAACATACTAGGGTAAGTCATTAAATAACAGGAATTTTATAATTTTTTTACAAGAGTACTTACAGAAATTGTTTGTGTCTTATTTTTCGACATAGTCCCCCTGCTTCACAACATACTTGGTCCACCTGTCCACAAGCTTGCGGATGCTCTCTAGAAAAAAGCTCGACCTGCTGTTTCACTGTCTCACTTGCCATGATAACTGGTCTCCCACTCCGGTGTTCATCACTGACATTTTGTCTTCCGTTTCGAAATCTTTTCACCCATTCATACACTCTCCCCTGACTAAAACTGTCTCCATACTGAACCTTCATTCTTCTGTAGATTTCAGAAGGTTTCACACCCTCTGACCACAGAAAATGAATAACGCTTCGTTGCTCTTCCATGGTACAAGTTGACAGTGGAGCGGCCATGTTGTACGGCCTACTGCGCAGGCTCAAACAAACTGCTTGATCGTCACGACCCCTATATGACATATTGCTAAGGAGCCATTTTGTATCCTGAAATAAGATTTTTTGTTGTGCATACTTTTCCATGCACTTTAGAATAAAATTCCTGTTATTTAATGACTTTCCCTCGTATAACCTTTTATTGTTCAGATTATCTGTACAACTGGGCACTGATAACTTCAAATTTCTAGAACAGGTTAGGTTATGATGAATAATCAGACTAACTCAGCATTACAGCAATTACTAAATATTTATCTGTTTAGGAATGAACATTTTGTTTATAAACAGTAATAATAATAATAATTATTATTATATGCATTATATGCATTTTAGACTGTCAAATAATATCTTGTAATTGGAAGAGTTAAAAAACTTATATTATCTTGCATATGAAAGTTTATGAAACTGCACTATTTATTTTGAATTTCCCATTTAATTGAAATTCATTTCTTGCACTTCCTTTCTTCAGTGCACTCACATCCAAGACTGAAGTTCAACAATGAGATGGCTATGGCTCTCTCTCTCAAATTCGCAAGCGCGCGCGCGCGCACACACACACACACAGATGGGTTTTCAGCTAAGGCCATAAGCAGTAAACATGCTATGTCTCAATTTATTGTTTTAATTTCACTTCTGGTGTTTTCTCCCACAAGCAATCCACATATCTGACCTCGAAGCAGACCACTTACAATGCAAACACTAAATTTTTATTAGCACCTGAAAGGTGTACTTCATAGATTAACACCCTGCTCCATTTCATAACATAAGTGGACTCGATAACATTAAATATAAACAATTTTCTATCCCTTGGTATATATTGTTTATCACACATCTATGGTTACTTCTCACAAGGATAGGTAACATACCCACTTTAAAGTGGGTTCTTAGTTCAGTTAATTACACTGCACTAATTTGAGAGATTATAAAATATGAAATCACAAGCGGTTGACAAGACAATGAGTTTGGGAGAATGTGGAAAGAACAATGAAAGGCTTTCCTGCAGGATCATCCCATTGTACACCAGAAAACCTATCAGGACAGTTTGCTCTGCACCCAAGGTTAATCCTGGAACTTTAAAGAATCCATTATACAAATTAAAAGAATGAGAAAGAGGTTTTAGTGCACATTCTTTCATTTCATATCCTGTGACTCAACAACAGTGTGTCCTGTGCTGTGTAGGACATGACAGCCATTACTCTTTCACTGACAGAAAGCTCCCAAAATGTTTGTTCCACCCAAACCAACATACAATAATATTTCAGATAAATGAGACCTTTAAGATAACCTCCTCTGGGAACACCACCATCTTCAGGTACTCAAATTCCTCCAGACGCATCAGAATCTCCCGCATTGGCTTTGACTGCGACTTCTTGGCCATGGCACACACCCCCACCACAACCTGTTTGCCCTCCTCACCCGTAAGCAAGTCATCATCACCTAAATCCGTCAGGTTGCCCTGCAATGTGATAACACATTTACAGTCATTATGTTACATTGTTACAAGACAATTTATACCAAAAACAAAAATGTTATAAAACTTTAATTATGAATGATTCAATTACTGTAATTAAAATGTGCAATAAACTTGGCAACTAAAAGAGGTCAATGACTTTACTGAAATGTGAGATCCTATGTGGGTAAAGAACTGGATCCTGTAAATCTTTGAATTTGGATAATGTATTCATTATGCATCACCTTCATAAAGAAAGCATACTAGTCACCCCATGCAACCTGTAATGTACAGTGTGGCCACAAACAGCTGTGCTGAGTTCTTGTATTTGTCTCTGTGTATGCAGAAAGCTGTTGTGCTCGTGCCATGCACTACTGGAACACATCTCACCTGCATTGTAAATATAATCTGCCTGGCAATGACCGACCTCTAGCCATCCTCCTCTGCCTCCCTCCCAAAAAAGAATCTTATGCCTAAAAATATGTGCAACTTACATGATTAGCAGCAACTGTTTAGTATGACAAAGAATGCACAAGTTTTTAATTCTTGGAAGCACAAAATTCATCCACATAACACACAAAAATACAGTTACTGCCTCACAGTACACACATTACACCTGCATTACAAAGACAATTCAAATAGTTGTTTAGAAAAAAACTGTTATTCCGAGAATTATATACAACACGCATCGTTCATGTTATTGATAAAGCACCATACTTTAAATATCAAAGCAAGTCAGACAGACAGTTACCACTGAGCTTTAAAGGGTTAATAAACAGACAAAAGATGATGGTGATGATGATAATGACAAAAACTAACTGCTCAGAGATAGGAGTGGATCCAGTGACCGAAATTTTCTTTTGCAGGCTACTCTTTCTTGATGTCAGTAAGGCAGGCTATACAGTTAACAGCAGCAGTATGATGCATCAACAATCCATTGGTAAGGACTTGAAAGGAAGTTATCTAATCAGGCCTGGCATGTGTTTGTAAAGTGAAGAAAAACCAAACAAACCTCACTCAGGAGCCAATGATACTAGCCAAGACCAAAATGTTAAGCACACCACAAATGCCCTCCATTCAAAGCTAACAGCAACACCGTCCAATCCACAATCACTCTTAATCTGGTTTATTTTCTTTGCATAAGAAAGAGATTTTTTGATAGTGATAATTCAATCTGTGTGTCTGCTTCATTGAAAACTTTCAAACCTGTAATATACAAAATATATATTTCATTTTTGTTGCATGAGAAATAAGAAAGTAAGTACTTCTGCAACTGAGTTTCACACATTCTGAACCAAAGTTTTCTTGCATGTTTAGGCACACCAATGCTGACATAGCAGGATTTTGCAGGTCCATCTGATAATGTTTCAATTTAGAGGAGCACAGAAGCAGCACTTTGGGTCACTTCACAACTTTGGACATGCACAATCCAAGGACTGTCCATCCTGAAGATTACTACAACTTCTTTCAACAAAATGTTCACAACAATAAAAACAGTGTACAATAAACAACAAATTACCTAACTCTGTCAGTAACTTTGAATGTTTTTATACATATACAACATTCAGAGCTGAGTTGATTCACAGGAACAGAATCAGAGTCTGGTAGAAATGTTCTATATATTATATGGCTTCTTGAACATGAAAAGGATAAAAACCGGTGACGTAAAAATCGTGATGTGAAAAATGACTGGGACACTTTTACATAGGGAATGGCTCACAATAAAGTGCAGTAATGACATGTCACACAGCCTTCCTCTGTAATTAATTACTCAAACAACATAGCCAGAGTTGATAAAAGAAACAGTTATGTACAAAAGGGAGATAAGATGTAACAAAGAAAAATTAAGGTTCTCCCTGTACACGAGATGAAGGCATATGGGGAAGTAAAGATGCAGTTCCCCTTATTCTTCACCTAGGCAACTGATGGAGATAAGTGGTCAGCGTCATTCCCTGGCCACTATACCCCTTGGGTAACACGACCCACTATCCACTTAAATGGAAGCTAAGGAATTAAATCTGTTTTAAGTTTGGTTATTCTCTCTAAACTGACATACATTCAAACTAAGGACATCTATAATATCTTGCATTTCTTGCACAACCTACATGCCACAGGAATGAAATATGGAAGCTTAAATATTACAATATGTAATTACTTCCGACACTCCTTCAAGATACTCATTTTCAGAGGCAGTCAATGCATAAAGTGTTAATTTCAATGTTCATACGAGAAAACTCTCTAAGAATCTTATAAATAGTTACTAATTGAGGACAATGAATAACATAACAAGTTATCTGTTCTCTGAAGCCTTTGCAGACAAGGGAAATAATTAGGAGTCTCGGGTCTCATTAAAACAAATGAAGTGTGACAGTCAATTTAGCAGCCTGACTGATCACATCCAGATGGAAGCAGAGTGCTTCAGACAGTGGGTACTGGACAGAAACCCAGAATGGAGAGAGTGATGCTGGTAACACACACATGCCCCAGCACATGACAATGTTCCATAATAATACTTTCTCACAAATTAACTTTAAAACAATATAACCTGAAGAATTCAAACACAGCATTAAGAAAACAGCAATTATTGTTAGACAAATGGTTCACACCACCACATACATTTCACTGTGGATTTTCTCACTGAAAAACAAGTATATTCACAGCAATTAAAACCAGCAAAATACATTTTATTTAGGAAGAAATGTCTTAATAATCTACAACCTACAGTTCTGTGGCTTTAAAAAAGAAATATGTGGTAATACTATAAGAAAGAATATTCCCAACTCCCTTCTTCAAACTGTGGGAAATTATCCATCAATTGAAATAAACAAACTACATGGGTGTGGGAAATTATCCATCAGTTGAATGTCTTCTAACAAATAAACAAACTACATGGGTCAAAGTCCCACTCAAGAAGCTAACAGGACCTTACAATGTTCACAAGAATGCCCCCAGCCTCTAAACTGGGCCAGATGAATCCAGTCCACACTCTTCCACCCTATTTCTTTAAAACCCATGGTAATATGATCCTCCCACCATGCCCGTTTCTGAACGGTTTCTTCCCTTCTGTTCCCCACATAAACTCCTGCATGCATTTCCCTTCCCTACCATGCATGCAACATGCTCTGCCCATCTCACATGCCTTGATTTCATCACCCTAATGTTCGGTGAGGAGTACAAATCATAAGGTTCCTCACTATGCAATTTTCTCCCTCTTGGCTCCAAATACATTCCTCAACACCCTGTTTTTGAACCCCTGTCTATGTCATTCCTTCGATTTGAGAGGCAAGTTTCACACATTTAAAACCAAGACCAAAAGTTACAGTTTTGCACTCTTTATGGGCTTTGGCAGCAGGAGGAAAGGCAAAATATTCTGAAAGGAATGGTGGTAAGGAGTCCCAAAACTTAATCTGCTCATTATTTTGTTAATGTAAGTTTGATCATTCAGCACACTGCTCATATATTTGAACCTTGACATACTTTCAATGCATTTATGTTGTGACTTTGTCCTACACTATGCTGGTGAGATACAAATGTATACCTAAATATTCTCTGCATTTACTTGCAGACCAACATGTTCATCTGAACATCTTCTTGCTCTATCAAGAAGTTTCTAATGACAGCACTGTTATATGCATATTTGACTCTTCTCTGGTCTGGTGCAGAACAACTATAAAAATATTAGAACAAAACACATACCCACTCTTCAGAGCAGTATATATTTTCTTGCCAATTCCTCCCTATGTTGAAATAAAGCATGGCTTTCCACCACATCCATGGATCCATTACAGTCACACTTCTGCTAACATCATCAAACTGAGAAACTTCACAGTGTGTGACAGCTGAGACAACTCAAAAATGAATTTCACAACAGCGATACAGAAGTACATGCATCTGTCTCCATGCACAACTCTCTTTCCCACTAGAGAAAAGAGATGATACATTTGTATATTGTTGAGTCATATATACAATCAACACTGATAGATTCCTATCCTCATGAAATTTATCTATTTACCTAGGTGAACTGATTGATTAATTTGTTTATTTACTTATAACATTATCCAGTCTAAACTAATTTAAATGAATGAATGAATGTCACTGGCATGACACTTACAGATACAATGGCATTATTCAAGGTCTCCTAGTCTTGATAATGATGAAATTAGTTTTCTAAAGCTGTACAGCAAGATTAAACTTACTGGACCAAAGGCCTAAGGCTGGAGGCCTAGTACCCAATTATGTCTATTATTTAAGATTTCTTCTTACAGAAGTTAAGGGCATTACGATGGAGAGAATATGTGATAAAGAAATCAGGAATTATATCCAGAAATTTTTATAGAATACCTCTCAGATTAAAGTCCTGATGACAAGACAAGGACAGGTAGATGTATCACAGGGAAGTGGCTATTAGTAATGCTACTCTTAACGGATTCATAGTCAGGTACTTTGGTATCTTTTATTGTCAGCAGTGTCAAATTTTCATGTTCTACCACTTGACAGCTGTGTCATTTCCAGCTTGCAGTTCACTGGATAGTTTGAGAGAAGGCTTAACTGCTTTCAATCACACAAATAGTTTTGCAGAATTATACAACTGGATGCCACAACATGACAAATCAGCAAGCATGGATTTAATTCCCACTGGATTAATCCAAGCATCCAGCAGGATGCAGCACATTGAGATTCATAACTCACATTCACTTTCTGGAATGACAAAGATTCACCTGATCAATGGAAATAATTTATTGTTGTTTGTATTTATGAAAAGCAAACTAAGGTAACTTCTGCACAATCTCTTTTGCCAGCTTCATGAAAACTCTGATATCCTTTTGGTATGGTTACATTATTAACAAATGGAATTACTGGTAACTGTAAATGCAATGTCCATTATAGCAGATGAAATTTTATTAGTATTTAGCATTACATTCATATATACTGAAGAAAAAAATAAAAGTACAGTGAATCCATACATCAACTACCTGTATATTAAAAGCATACTATTCATGTAAGACAGATACATATTTTAAAAGTTTTAAAGAATTTGTCAGGTTAATTAAAATGTGTATAAATGAACTGTCTATTAGTTCACACAGGCAAGCAGTTAAAAGGTATAGCTGTGTATTGAAACACCACACTATAAAACTGTGAAGGGAAATACAACTGGTGTTTCATACCAACTGTCTTTTTAACTATTTGGTAAAATATGCTATGAGGAAAAAATCCACAAAAATCAGGAAGAACTGGGAATGAATGTACCAAATTAAATTTTTCTATATGCAGATGGTTTTAATTTACTGGATGAGAATACAAATGCCAAACAGAATAAGACAGATTTTTTTTACAATCTGTCTAGGAAAGTCATATAAAAGTAAACACTGATGACACTAAGTATATAAGTATGTAAACAAACTGAAATCTGGAGAGTTTATGTCAACTAACACCAGGAAAACCTACAATAAAATATCAGCTACTAAGTTTCAGATAAATGTTACCTCCATTAATTACAAAACAATGTACCTGAATTGTGAGTGCAATACAAAAACAAGACCCAACATGGATGATCACAGGTTATATATAATACTAGCCTTGAAAATCAGGTGGAACACATCAACAGTCTGTTATTAGTCATCCAGAATGATGCTGTTAGCAGGTCTTCACAGACAGCAGTGTGAAATGATAACTGATTTGTCTTCCTCGCCCACACTTAATTAAGCTTATCAGTGAAGTACCTCTTCCATCACACTGCCATAATCTGAAGGTCACCAGATGATAGCTGATATATCTTTGCACCAATATTTCATCACCTTTGCATAGTGAATGACCATGAATCAGGCAAGATAGAAGGGGACGATTATCACTGCTGGCAGAGACTCATGAGATACTTTAGTCAGGCTCATAGATCCCAAAACCATAGCTAGTTGCATCACACTTCCATGCGAATTTTATCTTTATGTACAGAAACAGAGGCTCAAAACATAACATTTTATGATTCATAGCACAGACCTTTTATGAACAGTAAATATTATTTGGCAATTAGTGATTCTATGATACAAAGGTCACCACAAATAACTTCCAGTCTGACAGAGTTCAGTTCAGTCTGCATAAGGCATAACTTTTCTCCCTCAGGTCACAAAAACACACGCAAAACTGCTCTGAGAAATTCTATCCAGCTAATTTCAGCATAATCTTGTTTCTCAATATCTGTTTAACTGTCATGCTAACTTTGCATTTGTTCTTTCCATTCTCCCTTAATTATCTTCACAGTACTCTATGAAGAATAAAAGTTTCAGAAGTTTCTTACAGTGTAACTTCCTACACCCTTTAGCTCATCCATCATTGGCCCAACACCTACTTCTCCTTTCTCCATCAATATATAGATTACAAATAACCCACCTTCCTGCACAGTTCACTATGTTGTGAACATAACAAGCAATGATGACTAAAAGATAACTTTTCCTAGCTGCAGAGGAATATGACTTGCCTTGCGCAACTGTTTACTGTTTTGAATAATTATAGTATATGTTTATATTATTCAATGTAAAAGTATCAATGGCAGAGCTTACTTAGCATAAAACAATATATTATAATCATCATGAAAGATGAAGGTAAGATTATCCAAAACATGGCAGATGAACCAAGTGGAGAGGGGATACAAGAACCCCACTAAAACACTGCCACTCATGCCTCACCATGTTCTTAATACTGACAGTGGGAAATTAGTAACAAATTTCAAGACAACTGGTCACATAGCTCAGAAGTTGAAAGGGGAGGAAAACATACTCACAAAGACAGGAAAGAAAGGAAAGGAGAGTAGTCTGAAGATTAAATGTCAATAATACAAGGTGGTTCAAATATGACCAGGACTGATTTGTGTGTGAACAAGCCGCATCAGTCCCGGTCATATTTGAACCACCTTGTACAAATAAATACCTTGTTATTGCTCATATAAAGCCCATGTTATTCTTCATCCTCTACTGTAGGTGTTCAGTGTCTACACTAACTGTGTAAACAATGTAACTTACAAAAAATTATATACTGAGGTTTAAAACATTCTGGGGGACAAGAATTCAGTTCACCATGACGCAGACTTTCAGTTACGATCTGGTGAATACAATGAGTAACACTTGAAAGCAGAGAATAAGAGCAACAACACTAATACCTAAAATGTGCAACAGGGATTAAATTATAAATAATGTACTGAGGTTGCTAGTTTTCATACTGAACTGTGCTATGTCACAAAATAATGAAAGTGATTTGCAATCAAATTCTGAATATTCCATATCTGATCAATATCCATCAGTAAAAGTATAAATCTATATATACAATTCCTGAAACCCTGTACCACATGACAGTATACTTTCTGTTGAAAGGAAAATATTAATTTTTTACTTCTGAGGAGCTAAGCATACAAACATTAGTAAACACTGGATCTCTCAGTGATAGCAATTTTCCTTATGCTAGTGTGCTGACAAGAACAGAGGTTGGATATAGTTCTGTCATGATGGGATTGTCAGAACTAATTTATTTCAGGAGACACACTCAAATATGGAAGCAAAATTTCACGCCAACAGAGACAGAAAATAGGCAACTTGTGTTCTATAAGCCCACTGAGCTTAGGAAACAATATCTATTATTCAACATTTCCAAAAAATACACTTAACATCCCACACATAGAAAAACTTTCAACTGGAAGACACTGAAAGGTTAGATTAAATGTCTCATTCAAAGTCTATGTTATAAATCCCAGTGTCATCTCACAACTTTTTTTACAAGACTGATGAAGAAAATAATGTAGATTAAGAGGCAGTTAAAAAACCCATAACAATGAACATTTCAAACGCAAGTCATTATGTTCTATGGCAGACCTTCCCTGCTGCTGTGGTCTTTAGTCCCCATTTTGTAACTTTTACAACAAAGCTGAATCCAATCATGCAGATATGGGACACTCATGCTCTCTCAACACCACACAACAAAAGCAATGTTGCCAGTACCATCATCTGCCAATACGGCTCAGCAATGTTGTCCACATCAACAATGTAAACGTCTGGTACTTGATGCCAAGGGAATTCAGCCATTGTGCCAGCAGGAGAGTTACAACTACTAGCAGAAAGAAACAGGAACTACTAAACACAGAGCAAGGTGAACTTCCAGGACATTTCACAGCTGCAATAAACAAGATGAGACTGCTGATCCAACAACATGAGGTGAACCAAAAGAAGTAATGGGTTCTACTGTCCAAATTAAACAAAATGTCCTTGTACCATATGTAGTGAGATTTGAGACTTGCACTCAATACACACTCTGAATATTTCATCATTACATGCATCAGCGTGTTCAGCTTCATGCCTTGGCTCCCAAAGAAAGAACCTGCCAAATATCTGCCTAAAAAGACTGGATGAGACCACCAGTCTGGATGTGATGAGACAGAGAAAAAAACCTTACCACTGCTGACGATCAACATGAGGTCATTAAGCAAAAACTAACAGTCTGAATATTACAAGCAAATAGCCTTCATAGCAATAGCAAAATAAATAATTTTCATACATAATTGCTGTGGTATTTCCAAGTTAAACTATATGCCCCCATTTCAATTAGGATCATTACCACACAGTGCAATTTTCAGTTTGCTGTTGCATGCAAAGCTGCAATTTACTGATGGTTCTTCTCTGAAACAGTAGTAAAAGTAATTTATATACATATTTTTTTCAAATTTCACTCTAATAAAAGAAGCAGAAACACCCATCCTCTAATTGTACTAAAAAACCATACTGAAATAATGAAATTTTATGATCTCATTAAAAGATACTCTCACATAAAATACCTGTTGCGATACTGACAGTTATACTGGCTGGAGCGGTCTCTCTGTGAAAAAAGGCTAGTTTCTTAGATCCTCTGCTAAAAGAGCTGGGTAATTATTCAACTTCAGCAGAAACTAACAAACAATAATGATTACACTGCAAACAGGGCACTATCATTTAAGAGCACTGGGGCTGGTAAACAATCCTGGGTGTAATAAATGATAGATGCAAATGGGCACTTGAAATGGCCTCGTATGTTTAATGTGGATAAAGAGACCAACTAGATGTCACTTTTAGTATTATGTTTATTTCTCCTTTATAGGCTGCTCAACATGTTTCGGGCCACCTTGTGCCCATCTTCAGGAGCTGACGACTTGTAGT
>Ga0123357_10004345_pt1 | contig 16614 bp, 9 predicted proteins | sample TergutEmb28metaG_FD_89873 | JGI IMG/M metagenome (GOLD analysis project Ga0123357, IMG submission 89873) | Embiratermes neotenicus P4 segment gut microbial communities from Petit-Saut dam, French Guiana - Emb289 P4 | ecosystem: Host-associated > Arthropoda: Insects > Digestive system > Gut ... | reverse complement strand
TCAAACTAACTTGTGAGTGACATAAATCCATTAAATTGAGCTACAAAAACACTCGCACTCATGTCATAGTTGTCCTTAGGCTTCCAAGCACTATACATGAGACATGAATGCACAGATGTGATGTAACATTGCTGACCGCGCATTCCGTTATAAGGACAGAAATGGATAAGATTGTCAACTGACAGGTACAGTGCGTGGACCCGCAAGAAGACCACACTTTTCTCTGGCCATTATCACCGTAACCGTTCAACTTTGGACATAGGTGTTTTGGGTTATATCGGTATAGTTTAACGTAAGGAACACCCTCCCAAAGTCTGGCACATTCCTCCTGGGACACCCTGTATATATATGAGAACTGTAATGCCTACAGAGTAGTTTGTATGGTTTTGAAATGCCGCATATGTTTTTTGTTGCCATCACAAAAGTATTTATAATTGGCGATGGCAGCCTAGTGAGATTTTGTGCCATGCCATTTAGTAAATAGTTACTGACATTCTGAAGCACCATAGTGACTTCATCTTCAGGGTCAGGCTATCCAGGAAGCATCTCAGCACATTGTAAAAATGCAGAGGACTTGAATTATCAGCAGTACTGCTCTGAGAAACTCAAATCTCGCAATACTGGTACCTACCTGGCAGTGATTGTCACCACAGTTGTGGTCTGATTGATCATTCATTCATTCTAAGAAGGCATAATAGTTCATTTTGAATTCTTGCTGCCAAGGAAAAGACGTGAAATTGTTTTAAACCCAATAAACTGTGCACCAGATATCATATAATTACACACTATGCTTGTTTTTTAATTATCCTTTGCATTTAGTAATGTGTCAGATGAAAATTGCAGTCTGTGTTAACATTGTAATGCCCAATGTTTACCATACACTGTATGTTGCCCATTTTAATGTTTTTAATCATTGCATTTTGCCCACATAGTTTATTTATATGTTTTTGATGATTCTCAGTAAGTGACTGTTTCCCTGAATATTAACAGTTGGTCTTTATAATAGAATTGCACTTGCATTCTGTATGGTGGGAATTGAATTTTTGAATATCATTTTCATAAGCATGGCTCTAGAGGATTAAGATACTTTATTTGCTTCCAATATTTTGTTGTGAGAAGATGGTAGTGAAATAATACACTATGTGTATGTATAGCAAGAAATTTTCCTGTTTGTAGTTGGAAACCCTCATGTTGAGAATGTTTCTGTTTTGTGACATAGTGTATATTTCATAATCATGTCACTAAATAAAATGGAAACATCTTGTTGGACTTTGTTGCCTGTGGTGTTTGTGGTGGTGATGGAATCACGCTCATGTTATGTCCCATTCTTTGTAATGTTTCCTCATCACAACTGTAAGCCATATGCCAATATTTTTGATTCTCAAAATTTCTTTAGATAATCTTTTGCACTTTTTAGTGCTCTGTTTAATTTGATCCTAAACAGGATGTGCCAACGGACTGTCATGAAATACTAAACTATCTAATGCAGATATACAGGTCAATTTTTCTCTCTCTCTGTCACTCAGACAAGATGCCACCAAAATCATGGCCATCGGAAGGAGCAGTCACATTTGACAAGTTGTATCTGAGGTACTCCAAAGCAGAAGGACATGTTTTGAAGAATCTCACCTTTACAATTGAGGCAAAACAAAAGGTATGTGAACTGATCTCATTAACCATTCAAACTGTTGGGGGGCCTTGCAGTTTTTCTGTTATGTTTCTCTGTATTGTTTTTGATCAGAACTAATTTTTAATGTCCTGGTTTTGAATAAAATTTACTTGGGCGTTTTCTATATGTAATATTCAAGAAAGGACTGGCATGAGAAAGCATATGATGATGGGTTTGTGCTGTTGTTGTTATCATCGTCATCGTAATCTTGATGATAGTGGCTGATGACTCTTATTGTCTGTAACAGCCCCATTCTTTATCACATGTTCTATGATTTCATATTAAATATTCACTTTCAAGTACCAGTCTATAATTTATTTTAGGTTACCCGATTTAAATTTCTGATTATTGTGACCATGATTCCTTGATTAACTTGTTACAGGATTTTGGTTTCTGTCATTCCTTTGGGAAACACAAAGAAATAGACTGAATATAAACATCTGTAATATACTTTCTGTACCTTCAAGGGAAAAAGTAAAAGTGTGGTATTCATAATGCTCTCTGTGCATGTGTGTGTGCGTGTGCGTGTGTGTGTGTGCATGTGTGTGTGTGTGTGTGTGTGTGTGTGTGTGTGTGTGTGTGTGGGCACGTGCATGTCCATCTGCCTTTTCAACTTTTGAAAAAGTTGACCAATTTTCACAAAGTCTGGTATGAACATAGCACTGTTATTAGCCACCTAAACTTAAACCTTTAATGTTATACGTTTGATGATAACAGTTTAGCAGACACTTGAACTGGTGAGGTGGGGGGTGCCATTAGCCACACTTAATAGTCCTGGACTGATGCATGGTAATAGATCTATGCAGAATATAAAACTGTATGAAATTAAGATTTTGTAGAATCTAAAGCAACAAAATTGCTTTTGCATCCAATCCGTATTTGCCTTTCGGTTTGATGGAAGTTACTAGTGAACCTATCAAGCATGGCCTGGAAATTGGGTGCAAAAATAGGTCATACAAGTGTCTACAAATTCTACTGAATGGTATGTGTGTGTCAGCAGTTATGAAAATGATGATGATGATGTGAAACTTTGAAATAATGTCTAACAAATTCGTTGTAGATGACTGTGATGATGATGATGATGAATATGATGATGAACTTTTATAATTGCAAGTAATACAGAATTCTAACTGAACTGAGATTGCATTGTATGACAATATGAACAGGCATTCCATGGGATCAGTTGCAGTTGACTATAAATTTACATTATACAAGATTAACAGGACTGCAGGTAAAGGCACTGAGAAAGTAAGCTTCACAAATTTTTCTCACTATTCCGTGTTAATGTTAGGTCCAGAGTGTCATATGTTAATGATGGAGCAGTAATGTGGCAGGATGACACACAAAACAAAATTGTATCATTATACAATATCATGCCCCATTCAGGACATTAGTGGATGAGCAGCTGATCATACAACATTGTCTGGTTCATTAGAGAGATTAGTCTTATCTGTCCAAAAATTATTGCACTCTGAATAAAGAAAGGATATGGACAAAGATAGCATGTGACATTGCTGTGTCATATTTCTCAGGTGGGGATTGTTGGACGAACAGGTGCGGGAAAATCATCATTGATTGCAGCTCTGTTCCGGTTAGCACCCATGGAAGGTTCTGTCTACATTGATGGCATCAATACGGTTACCATTGGTCTGCATGAACTACGAAACAAGTTGTCCATTATACCACAGGAGCCAGTTCTGTTCTCAGGAACATTGCGCAAGAATCTAGATCCCTTTGATGAATACACTGATGATGTTCTGTGGAATGCTTTGGAAGAGGTTTGTATTTAAAACGATATGAAATGCAGTAGCAGTATTAATTACATGTATGTCTCTGTTACAAGAGTTCCAAACAACAAAGAAAATTCTGGGTTTGACATTCAGAGGACCATGCATCATGATATATTCTTATAATAAAACGAATGAGATGTGCTAATTTCTCAAATTTATTTTTGGAATAGAAATCTACGTGTTGCGGTCAGTTTCTCTGTCCATCATGTAGGGTTCTGTTCCAAAAATAAATTTGAGAAATCAGTGTATCTCGTTGGTTTTATTATAAGAAAATTCTGGATCTTAGTGAATTACAAAATATATTTGTGTGTAAAGGTTAGTAAGATGACGAATTTCAAAGAAGTGTTTCCAGAATGTCACAACAATTTTTGTTCGTCTATAACAGTAGAACTTCAGAGGTCAAGTTGATTAATTTCCAAGGTAAATAACTTTATCCCTGCAGTCTGAATACACTTTACAGAAGCGTGTGGCTATCCCATGCGTATGGAATGTTAAAAAACCTTTGCTGTTGGTTTTAATGACCGAATAATCACTAAATGTTCACTTCATACACAGTGTACATGTAGTGGTGACTGTCACTTGCTCAGGAAACTTAAACTGAGGCATCAGGTAATAAAATGAATGTAAGAAGATAGCGTATTAAAAAGGAGAAAATGTTACTCTGGTTGGATACTTACACAATAGGCATGTAGGTGTCTGTATTCTCTCTTTCTCTTTAATTCCAGCCAGCTATAACTGTGAGCCTTTCAAACAGTACCTTTGTTATTAATTGTAAAGTACTTCACCGTTAAAATAACAAATACATGTACAAGAAAGGCTCCCTTTTAGTCTTGCTTGCCAAAGGTCAGAATTGAGTGATTAATACTTCCTTTTTATGTTTGGGTGGTCATGAAATAATCTCTTTCTTTGCACACTGGATATCTTGACATTTGCTTTTGTGAACTTCCTTAGTCTGTCCAGATGAATGTCAAAATATTGTCTTTATGAAATATTAATTTTAATTTTTCACCTAAGGGAGTATATTAGTAAGCCAATGAAATATGAAAAACAAAGAATGTATTTGGTAAATACACCTATATCATGTGGTTTGAGTATTTCTTTCCACTTGTGTTTGGTTCAGAGGAAGGCATCACTTCCATTGTTCCTACAGATGCCCAACAGCTTTAGTGTAGTCAGTTTTATTTCATATTTAATGGTCACGTGTAATGTTTCCCTGAACCCTGCTGAATTCCCTTCATGGTGATACCAATCAGAGAGAGGGGTTTCGTGGCTAGAAAACCTATGTGGCAGTGGAATTGTGATGAGGAGGAGGGCAAGAAGGAGAAGGAGGGGAGAAAAACTGGAAAATTAAATTATTAATGCAGAAACTTTGTTGAAGTGTTTATTTTTCTGTGCAATATAAGGCTTAGAATTTTTTGTTTACCTAAGCTCTGCATCAAGATGTAGAGGGATAGGTGAACATTTTGTACACCTAGGTAAGTGGTCACTTTCGCCACAAACCTTTCTAGTGTCAGCAAAATAGATCCCATTATTTAATGGAATAGCATCTGGGTGGTCTGAACACAACAGCTTATTGACAAATTACTGCCCTTCCAGGATGGTAACCCCCAGCTGTCCAGTCACTGTCCTGTCCCTGTATATCTGGTGTTCTTATGATGGTGAATATTAAGACTGCGGTCTTGTGGGATGTCATGCTTAGTAGTTAATTGATAGGTACCGTCCTTTTAGAGGACCACTTTCTCCACCCTGATGACAGAGGTAACACGTTCTTCTGAAATATGGGTGCCTGTCTACTATCAGAATAAAGGTAAGCCAGGATAGCGTAGTTGGTGTAGTGAATAGGCTGTGCACTGGATGATGGAGGGATTGTGGTTGGATTTCCAACAGGCACAAGGGTTCCCCCCCCCCCCTTCAGGGTGACCAGACCAGTTTTGGCACCTGCCCAGCCTCCTATTCGGTCAGTACTGTGGGGGTTTCTTCCCCCTGGCATGCAGGATCTGGGACATCAGACCAGGTCTGGCACCTGCCCAGTCTCCTATTTGGTCAGTACTGTGGGGGTCTCTTCTGCCTGGCATGAATGAGCTGGGACATGAGATTGATCACTCTCATCTATCTCGTGCCAAGGTTAAGAATGCATGGAGCTGTACCACTCCTGATATGCCTTCTTGGCATACATAGGGATAATTTTACCTTAACCTACAGGATTGAATGGTGTACACTTTCAGCATTTCAGGGGAACACATCTGTTCAGAAGATGGTGGCAACAGCCTTCCCTGAAATGTTTGTACCTCTCTACAGGAAGACATGGTGTCACATTCCAGAAGTCTGCAATTTTAATATCCTGTCTCTGTTTACATTTTGTAATTTTTAAAGTGCTGTGTTTTAAGCACTCATATTTGTATAATTGCTTTGTGACAGGTGGAATTAAAAGATGTTATAAATGATTTATCTGCTGGACTGAACTCGAGGGTTCTGGAAGGAGGTAGCAATTTCAGTGTTGGGCAGCGCCAATTGGTGTGTCTGGCTCGGGCCATCATACACAATAACACCATCTTGGTACTTGATGAAGCAACTGCCAATGTTGACCCTCAGTAAGTATCAGCTTCTTTTACACCATTGAAACATCTTGTTATGAAGTAAGTGAAATTCCTGGGGACCTGAGGATGGATTTTTATGTTACAGATCAGCTATTGATTAGGTATTCTGTCATCATGATTTATATACGAAAATATGAATGTATTGGCACAGTACATCAGCTGTTTATAGACTTAAAAATTCAGTTGGAGAGATTCTGTACAATATTTGGGTCAGATATGCCCATGCAACAAATGGTTATGGCTAATTCAAATATATTCGTATGAAGCCTGTTTTAAAGTCCATAAAGTTGAACATTTGTGTAATATATTTCAGATTCACAGTGGTCTGGAATAAAGGAATGCTTTATTGCAGTTGTCTCTTCTCTTTAGAATATGCAAAAACCAGGGAGAACTGAAAGTGTATGTGATAAATCAGCTCTTGGTATATGCTGATGTTAATATACTGTGTGGATACTTATATACCACCAACAAATTAAATAAAATTCATGAATAAATTAAAAGAATATTAAATATGAAAATGCTTGTTGCCTGCAGTGCAGGATATTTTGTGGTTTTCCATGGACCCTCTGAAAATGTCAAGATTTCAATTTAAAAAATGAAATTTTTCCTCTTGTTTTGTATTTGTGTGAAATGTGAACTCTTATGTGAAGGGAAGAACATAGAATGAGGGTGTTTGAGAACAGGGTACTGAGAAGGATATTTGGACCTAAGGGGCTGGAAGAAACAGATGGTTGGAGGAAGTGGGGTAATGAGGAGCTTCATAATTTGTACTGCTTGTCTGATGTTATTAAGATGGAATCAAGAGGCATGTGATGGGATGGGCATGTGGGACAGAAATAAAATGCATACCGTATTTTGGTGGGAAAACATGAGGTGTAGACAGAGAATGATATAAAATGGATCCTGATGAAATATGGTGGAGGATAATATAAAGTGGATCTTAATGAAATACAGTAGGATGATGTGAACTAGATTTGTATGGCTCAGGATTCATAGCAGTGGCAGATTGTTATGAATATGCTAATGATTCTTCACATTTTGTAATGTGAAGTATTTCGTGAATGGCTGAGAAACTACTGGCTACTCAAAAAGTAGTAGGCTCCATAGCATTAATTAGATATTTTCTGTATGTCAAGTGAATACTTTACCACTGATCTGACCTTCACACACAGTTAATCTTGTACAGTAGGTATAAACATTTTATCTGATCAATTTTGTTTTTTATAGGACTGATACTCTTATACAGCATACCATCCGAAAGAAGTTTGCCGATTGCACAGTGTTGACAATAGCTCACCGGCTGAACACTGTTATGGATAGTGACAAAGTCCTTGTTATGGATGCTGGGACAGTTGTGGTGAGTGTGTGGTTTGACAGATCATTCATTGATTAAATAAACTGAAAACCCTTCATTTCAGAGCTTCAGCTATAAATGAATTATAATGTTCAGTATATGATTTATAAAGTGATACCATTTATTGCAATTAACAAAGAATACAGAGAAGAAAGGGGACTGCAGCAGCGCAGTGGTTAAGGTGCTGTGCTACAAATCGGAAGATCGGTGTTTCGATCCCAGCTGGTGTCAGTGGATTTTTCATTGACATAAAATCCTTCCCATCGCACTATGACCCTGGGGTCAACTCAACCTCTAACAGAAATGAGTACTAGGAGTATTTCCTGGGGGTAAAGGCGGTCAGTGTGTAAGGCTGACAACCTACTACCATCCTGTGCCATTGTCACGAAATCTGGGCGCCTTAACTTCCTGGAAACCTCGGCCTGTCCAGGCATGTAATGGGACTGCTTTACCTTTACCTTTACAGAGAAGAAAAGTAGCATTAAATCTTTGTCATATGATAGTTACTGTGTGCATGAAACAGTACTGTACCCATTATATGGGTAAACTCAGTTTCAGACTTGGATTTACGAACAAAATACTTGGATGTTATTTTTTATTTTATAATTCAGATCATTATTGCTTTTGTTTCATCCTACTGTGCAATGTATTGCTGGTTTTCGTTTTTCCCACACTAGATTCTTTCGAATTTTATCTTCCCCCTCTCAGCAGTTGATGTATTGTATCGTGACTTTACACTTTGAAACACTGCATCTCATTCCTCTTGAATAATGCTGTGTGTCCCATATTTTTCTCCACTTTTGTTTTGGGTTAGGCAGTGTTAATAAGATGTGTGGTTTTTACCCCTGTGCATGAATAAATCTGCCATCATGTAGTGTATTTATTTTACTCATTATTTCTGTAAAATATTGTTCTCTTTCTTCCCCCCCCCCCTGTGGAGGTGTATTTAATTTATTATTTTTCAGTGTCTCTGAATTATTACAAACAAGCAAATAAGCCTCTCTGGCACTATTTCTCTGTTCTGCTAATCTTGTTTCATAATTCTTTGACTTCTATTTTGTACCTAATTATTTGACACACAGCCCAGTTTTCAGTTGATATTATTACCAGAAATACTCTGTAACTCCATGGAGTAGAGTCCATTTTGAGAAGCTGACTGTTCTCAGCTAGTTGAGAAATTCCCCACAGTGGGTACAGAACCCAAAAGTTCAGTACTGTGTTCACAAGAGTCATCTTCTTGTCACCATTCTGAGTTCACTTATTTTATTAATTAAAGGAATACTGTTTTGTTAAAAATAATTAACAAACTTCTTTAACTGGTGATATGTTCGTTAGAATATTTAATTAAGGAACTTCCTGTATTTAAGAAGCGAGCGACAGTCATTTTAATTAAGGTGAAATAATGCAATGCATTTTTACTTATGTTTTAGTATTTATCTAACATCATTTGTGAGATATAAATTTTTAATTGTGAATACCCATCATCTGGATGCCATATTTACATGGGCAAGGATGTGGTTATTTTTCAAAGCCGAAAGGAGTCCTCAAGCGTAAAATTTCGGGAAACACTGTCCTAATGGCATATGCTAAAGCAAAGTTGAAAAACCATGGCTACAACTTATTTTCTCTTTTCAAACCATTCTTAGTAGGAAACATGTCAAACAAATGTTTGCCTACTCAGGCTCTGCTGTAGGTTTCATTTCAGTATGTCTTTACATTACCAGAATTACACTTTTAAAATTTTTGGGGGTATTTCTGCAAGATTATGCTATCCTCGAAGGAAGGAAGGACGTGGAAGGAAACTGAGGAGGAACTGGGGGGAGACAAGGGTTCTTTATTACTAGACACCTACAATGAAAGTGTAAACATAGGAGGAGGAGGAGGAGGAAGAGGAAGAGAAAAATTATCATCATCATCTGTCCTCTTCTGTATGCTTTACATAGCCATATTTTTTTGTTTGCTTTTCGTTAATTGTGGTGAGTGAAATTTGTCCTGGTATATATTTCAGGAATTTGATCACCCACATGTGTTGCTTCAGAACAAGAATGGGTTTCTGTTCAGTATGGTTCAGCAGACAGGCAAAGGGATGATAGACACTCTGACCAAAAGGGCAAAGAAGGTAAGAGCACTTATAATAGGGCAGAATTAGCACAAAGTTTTCTGCTGTCTTCATTGTGAAGAAATGCCGAGTTTTTAAATGTGTTTTTTTAAATAATTAAAATGTTTAAATTTAAATTATTTAGTAAACCTGTCAGATATATTTCTCACCAGTAAATTCCAGCAGGAAATTATTTTGTGTTAACATGTTTTACTCAGTAGGTTGTGTGCACCAATATGAAATATCAATTTTTTTAAATCTTCACATTTAAATTCGAAAATTAAACATGATATAAATGAAAGCATAATATTTTTAAGGTCTGGAATGTAAAACATCCATGAAAGACAGTCTCTAAAATTTTAGGCAATCTGTACAATTTTAGGCAGAGTTACCAGCCAGTATAACATTATGTGTTTTTGTAAGAAATTACCCTGAGCAATTATAAAATTAATGATTGAGGCATAACTGTAGTTTTCTCCCACTTTCCCCTCCCTCAAAAAAGTGTGACTGCTCATACTATGTACACAGCCAACAAAAAATGGAGAAACATCACGAAAGGAAAAATAATGAACGTGTTTGAAGTACATGTACCAAAGAAAGAGAACAAAAATTGTTACCTCTATAGATATTCAGTTATGTAAGTACATATTCTGTATCTGTTAACTTTGACAGATACAACCTCTGACTACTCCATCATCACATCTAACAAGTTATTTTTTAGTTCAAAGAAATCCAACGAGATGCAACAGTATGCAGATACTTATTTAATGCTAAATTACTCTACATGTTTTGGGCGTCCATCGCGCCCATCATCAGGAGTACATAAAACTGTAGTTGCAGACTCTGGTACAGATCATACTATATGGGCAGCAAACTTCCTCAAACGTGACCAAATAAGGACTTATTTGGTTTTATGTACTCCTAATGATGGGTGCGATGGACGCCCGAAACATGTAGAGTAATTTAGCAGTAAATAAATATCTGCTTACTGTTGCATCTCGATGGATTTCTTCAACCTAGAATTACGATGCACGGAACCACAAATGTAAAAAGTTATTTTTTATATGTTGTGTTTAAATATTTTATGGTCTGTGTTTGTACCAGACTTCACGTGCCTAGCTGCAATGTTCCATTGGTTTTCACCATAAAGCTGGATGCTAAAGAAACGTTTTGCATGACAGCCATGTTATAATTTCACATTTTATAAAAAAAGTAGGCTTTCTACTTAAGTCAGACTCTGAGTTAAATTTATCAGGTGTACATTATTTTTACATTAAATTATGTAACCTATTGAGCTTGAATGTTTCATTAGTCATTACCAATCAAGCCCAACATTAGAGGAAGATTTTCATTGGCCAGTACATTATTTTACATTCAAAAAAATAATTGTCCTAACAGAAGTTTAAGATTTTTCCAAGATGGACTACCGTTCATATTTTATTGATCCTACAACATTTGTTCCCAGTGTCACTATGCAAGTTCGTTCATACTCTTTGTTGTTGTTACGAACAATGTGCAATTTTGGGATGTGCACCAGCATCTTCACATTTACACGTTGTTTCATTTACATTGGTCAGATTTTAGCAAAGATTAGATGGACACAGCAATGCATGCACTTAGCATGCTGAGCTCACTTTTCATTTAAGAATGGTAAATATATTAAGAAAGAAGGGTAGAAAAAAGTGTGGTGGAATGAGCACTTTAAATAAAAGTTTAACTCAATTTTGGAGGAAGAGGACTTGAGAAAATGTGTACCAAGATCAAAAATTTCAGAATGGTGATAAATTTATTAATTCCAGTGGAAATTTCTTGAAATAATTTCTGTTTTCAGAGCTTTGATGATATGGAAGCCAGGCAGTCTTGAAGATTATCTCCAGATATGTATTTGCAGAAGAAATTTTGATGATGAACACAATGGATAAATGCAAAATATAGAGTTACACCATCTTTTACATTCCAATTTATAGCCCAGTCAAAGGCTGACACATGAAGTGTCATCCTGTGTCACAATTGATGTTTCTTCAGATTAGGACACCTGTTAGTTTATTTTTTTTATATGTGCTAGTCATTATGTGTTTATTAGTTACATTGTTTCATCTACATGAAAATTTTTAGATATGAATGAAACCTGAAGGTTCTGTTAATATGAAGGTGTGTACAGTATTACATTATAAAGGTCAACAGAAGATATTCACGAGACAAAGTGTGGCTGTGCAACTCACTGCTTTATAAAGCAAGTTCAATGAGGTACCTTGTGAACAAGGGGGAGAGATGTTGTTAGTTGTGATCTCAGGGTAATCAGTATTTTGTTACGAACCTAGAATCAAGGGTGCCACGGTAATTGATATTTAATTCAAACTGAAACTTTATATTATCAATCCTTATACCAGTGCTGTTAAGTACTTACTGCCTTAATATTTAATTCAAACTGAAACTTTATATTATCAATCCTTATACCAGTGCTGTTAAGTACTTACTGCCTTAAAGTGGGACTGTGAGGAAGTGTTGATACTGTATGTTGCACAAATGAGAATTAATGTACTTTTGTAAGTGTTTAAAGATATTTTTTATGTCTGAGCTATAGTAAGTCTTCATCATTTATCCCTGTATTAGTCCAGCACATGATACAAACCTGTCCTTAACGCTTGTTCCAGTTCAGTACTTGTAGCAATACATGTTTGCAGCATGGCAGTGACATTTATCAGTCATTCCATTACCTGAACTTCATGTTATGTTAGATAGAGAGAGCTGGATGACCACTTATATGCCAGAAGATAGACATAGATGGTTTGCCTTAAGGAAATTTCACAGTTGAAGCACTGAAGGTGAAGTCTCCCTTTGTCTAGATGTGATGCTGCATCGCTGGGTGATGGGGCTCATTTCGAGACAGCACAGTGGTCTCATTTTCATGGGTTGACATGTAGCGCAGTACTGTTGGGCATTTCGATCCTTGAAGATAAGCACCCTTCATTGTCTCAAAATGTCCTGCACTAGTTACTCTGCAATGTGGTGCCATGTCTCAGGAGAATGGAGACCGTAACTACACCCCTCTGAAAGTCTGAGAACTGGCATAATAAAAGTGACATCCCCATTCGTAATTCAGCACAGAAGGGAGGCATTGTCACATTGCTATGCATTAGGAACGTTGTCCAGCCATGGTGTTACATTTATTTCATAGAGAAACTGATGGACCATATTTAAAATATGGACACTTTTATTGACTGGGGCACACATTATTCTCTCACTGAAATGACCACGTGCTTGAAAGTCTCAGATCTCAACAATGAATAAGTACAGGATTGTTGTTATAGATGACAGCCATATAAAAGGATGCTCTGAAATACTTTCTGATCATCTAGACAAAAATTGTAATGTTATTGGTTTCTCTAAGTCTAACACTGATTTTGAAGCAGTCATCCCCACAATCAATACATAGATAAAACATTTCACTAAAAATGATGTGGTAATTGTTTGTGGTGGAACCCAAAAGATTAGCAAAAATGACTCAAATTCAGGTCTTTGTTATCAACTCACCTTGAGTTCAGTAGTAGTAACACTAATGTGACTGCTATATGTGCTGCGCAGTGATTCAATTATCAGCCTCCTTGTGTCAACAACAGTAATTGCTTTTAACAGAAAATTGCAGAAATCAGTGAAAAACTTCATTCACATGCAAACATTTAATATGAGTTCCAGTAGACGCCATTTTACTAGTCACAGTCTCCATATGAATCTCTTAGGCAAAACTGAGAACATGACATCAATAATTAAGACTCTTTTCTCACCCAAAAATTCGCCCTTACCAATTACCCTAACCTGACGTGATGAAAGTGACTATTCTACTGAAGAAGAAAAGGTTCATCTTAACCAAACTAATGATATAATAGTCCAAAACAATGTAATTGATACCTGTAATAGTGATCATGATATACTCAATGTAGTTTGTGTCAATCATGCCTTGGACTCAACAACTCATTTTCAACTAGAAAGGAGTGAAGATATTAAAAAAAAAGTCTGTTAGTACAACATAACTTGGATGCTTGTTTCAGTAATCAATATGTCTGTGTAAATCATCAGGATTCAACAAACCAACCTCAACATGATAATGACCTTTGCTCCTCAAGGAGATAGAAACCTGCATTAAGAAGTGATTTTTTTGTGTGTATAAACTGAAGATATACTACATCAGAAAGTTTTAACTTAAATTTTTCTTCATCTGTAATTCATCAAAACATCAGCATTTGGATTAATAAATGTGATGAATTAATTGCTTCATTAGTAAGAAATAACATCTTCCCTCACATAGGAAGTAAAACTTGTAATCTATGCTGATGACACAAGTATACTGTTAACTGCAAGGAGCACTGAAGAGTTAAAAACCAAAATTAATTCTACAGTGGATTATATAATAGATTGGTTTTCAGTGAAGGGTTATTTTAAGTATAGAAAAGACAAGTATAGCCATATTTACCACAAGTTATTGTCAAAATTAACCTTTCCCAAGTACATACCATAATAAGGTTATAGCTGGGACTAATAATATTAAATTACGAGGATTAGATCTTGACATACATTAAATTAAAAGAATCATGTTTACAAAGTTTTGCCTAAAATAAGTAGTGTTTGCTACCTTTGTTAGAGTGATGTATCCATATAGTACCACAACCACTCTCAAAATGATTTTCATGCTGTAATGGAAGTATGGTGTCGTATTTTGGGGCTTCTGTAGAAAGTAAGTCTTCCAACAGCAAACAAGAATAATTAGAAATATGAATGGATCAAGTTATAGGACAACTTGCAAACCGTTGCTTCAAAAATTGGAAATACTAACCTTACCCTCTCAGTACATACTTTCCCTGATCAGGTTCCTATCAACAAATCTGGAAATTCACAAATTTAATTTTTCAGTTCATGGCATAAACACGAGACATAAATTAGAACTACATAAGCCATCAACTAAACTTACAGTTTATCAGAATAGTGTTTATTATAGCAGTACAAAATACATAAAATTCCCAATGTTCTTGCAGAATTTGTCCCAAATGAGAAATGTTTTTAATACAAATAAAAAAATATTTAATTGGTTAGGCTGTTTATGTATTAGAAGAATACACGAACACCTAATATAGACTTGTGATGTGAGCCCTGATATGATAAGGTATGGTATGTTTTTTACTTAAATATATTACATTCTTACATATTTATATTTTTTGACTTGGTGAAGGCATTGGACTCTTTGAATCATAAGCTGTTGCTGTTGAAAATGAACTATTATGATATAAAGCAATCCCATTACAGGCCTGGACAGGCCCTGAGGGTTCCAGTAGGTTGAGGCTCACAGAATTCAAGATAATTGGCACATGAGGTTGGTAAGGTTGTCAGCCCAATGTACCAACTGCCTTTACCCTCCAGGAAATATTCCTGGTACTCATTTCTGTTAGAGGCTGAGTCAACCCCAGGCTCAGAGTGCAGCTGGAAGGCTTATGTCAATGAAAAATTCCAGTGACACCATCGGGAATCGAACCCACGACTTTCCGGCTTGTAGCACAGTGCCTCAATCAAGTGCACCACCGCAGGTGAACTGTTATGGTAAGGAGAAATTTTAGATTGGTTTAAATCATATTTATGTAACAGGAAACAGAGTGTTGAATTAAAATCTTCAAAAACAGTGTTTTTGTTATAGTTGGGAGATTGTTAAACATGGGGTTCCTCAGGCCTCGGTCCTTTTATTTTTAACATATACATTAAAGATTTTCCCTTGCAAATTAATTCACTTGCTAAGGTGTTAATGTTTAGAAATGACACCAGTTTCCTTGTTTTCCATATTAATTATGATTATTTTATGAAAGTGTTTAACCAGGCATGGCTACACATCGCTAAAGGATTCCAGGCTAATCAGTTGACATCAAGTTTATAGAAAACAAGTGCCATAAGATTCACTCCTATGATATTCTTGCACCATCATCTAAATTTAGCATATGCTGACCAAGCTCTTACTGATTTAGATACCCTAAAATTTCTCGGTTTAACTTGTGATAACCATCTTATATGAAAATTTCACTTAGTTTTTCTGCTTTGTAAATTGGGCATGGCTTGCTTTGTTATAAGATTATCCCATGTATTAGGTATTGATGCTTTTACGACTGCTTATTATTCATAGGTTCACTCATTAATTAAATATGGTATTATTTTCTGAGGGAAATACAAGAACTATAAAGTATTTCTATTAAAAAATGGATAAGGATAATTATGGGAGTAAGTTTGAGATGTTTTTGCAGAAATTTCTTAAGAAAACTTTATCCTACGTGTACCATGTGAATATATATTTGCATTGATGATGTTTACTGTTAATAATCTTTATAATTTTCAGACTAACTCTGTTGTGTGTGGGATGAATACAAGGGCTAAAGACCAGTCGCGTAGACCCACTGTGAATGAAACTTTCATGTGTACAAAAGGGTGTATTTTACTCCAGGAATAAGATATTTAATAGTCTGTCCCCATATATATTTTGAAATTAAAACAGTATAAACCAAAATTTAAGTTAATATTAAGGCAGTGTCTCTTTGCTTATACTTTTTATTCTCTAGACAAGTTGCTATCCACCCGTGAAAACTCCTTCCCTCTTCCACATCAATAATTTCTCCAACAGTACTACATGATAGCCCCTGGCCATTACCATGTCTGTTTGTAACATTTTAAAGTGTCTTTGTGTCTGTTAGTTTGTCGCAGTTGACAGAAGTTGATATTGCGAAACTATACATGTTCATGTACGTACGTACATATGTACTAACGAATGGCTTTCAGCACAGTGGTCAAGTCACTTGATGTCAGTGAAGATCACACATCATAGTCCATGGCTTCACCCAGCTGAAAAGCACTGTCCATTGTTGGTCCTCCAGCCTTATTATTTCCTATTTTATACTCCCTGTTAGTCTATAGTGTTTGTTCTTATTCTGGAGTGTTTCTATGGTCACTTTGCTGTCTGTGTTAACGACTACTATCTTTTCTGCATCTTCTGGTAATTGTAGATTTTGAATTTGTTCCAGTGCCTTTAGGATAGCTACCTGTTCAGCCTGGTTATTAGAGCACCTCTCATGTAGTTT
>Ga0123357_10004344_pt1 | contig 16614 bp, 17 predicted proteins | sample TergutEmb28metaG_FD_89873 | JGI IMG/M metagenome (GOLD analysis project Ga0123357, IMG submission 89873) | Embiratermes neotenicus P4 segment gut microbial communities from Petit-Saut dam, French Guiana - Emb289 P4 | ecosystem: Host-associated > Arthropoda: Insects > Digestive system > Gut ... | reverse complement strand
GAAGCAATAACCAATCTTAGTCACATCTTTGTCTAATTTTTTGAGTTCGCAGATCCATCCTGCCATTTTTTCATGCAATTTGTTCTGGTCGAAGCCAACGACTTCTTTCGCCGACAAGGGATACTTCCTGTCTTTTGGCAGCGTTTCGATAATCGTTGCTTTGCCATCCTTAAATTCAGCAATGGCGGCTCTGAAATTGGTACCTCCCCAATCCAATACCAATACTTTTCCTTCTTCAATGTTTTTTTTCGGTACGATATGGGTGGGAATACACGAGATTTCCATACCGTCTTTTTCAAGCCCTTCTTCAATTTTCTTTTGAAGCGAACCGGCAATGTTTTTTAGTTCTTCTGTTGTTAGTTCAAAAATATTGTTCCTCATGACTAATAAGTTAGTTTATTAATAAATTTCGGTAAAGGTATTAATTTTTTTTGGAATAATAAATGATGAATTATGAATTATAAATCGGATTTTAATCCGTATCTTTGCAAAAGTATATTATCAAAGGAATTAATTATGGAACAGAAGCGTAAATTTCCGATAGGGATACAATCTTTCGAAAAGCTCCGTACACAAGGGTATTTGTATGTAGATAAGACGGCTATGATTTATCAGATAGCATCTACCTCCATACCGTATTTTTTAAGCCGCCCGCGCCGGTTCGGTAAAAGTTTATTGCTTTCTACATTGGAAGCCTATTTCGAAGGACGAAAGGATTTGTTTGAAGGGCTTGCCCTATTTGAATTGGAAACCCAATGGGAGAAATTTCCCATTTTGCATTTGGATTTGAATGCAGAAAAATTTGAAAGCATTAAAGGTTTGGACGCCATATTATCACGTTATTTAGACAAATGGGAAGACCTTTACGGAAAGAATGAGCGAGAAGAAACTTTGTCTGGTCGCTTCGAAGGAGTTATTTGGCGTGCTTACGAGCAAACCGGCAAACGGGTAGTTGTATTGGTTGATGAGTATGACAAGCCGATGCTGTCTGCAATTTCCGACGAAAAACTGTCGGGTGAATATCGAAAAACGCTGAAAGCATTCTATGGCGTTTTGAAGAGTTCAGACCGCTATTTACGTTTTGTCTTCCTGACAGGCGTTACTAAATTTGCCCAGGTAAGTGTGTTCAGCGATTTAAATCAATTGGTAGATATCAGCCTCAAGCATGATTATGCCTCTCTATGCGGTATTACCAAAAAAGAACTGTTGCAGGATTTTGAGCCGGAACTGAAAATATTGGCAAAAAAACAGGAGTTGACCGTTGATGAAGCGTTTGATAAAATGTGCCGTCAATACGACGGGTATCATTTTGCTCCCGAAGCGGAAGGGATGTTCAATCCGTTTAGTGTGTTGAATGCTTTGAATTTCAGTGATTTCGATAATTATTGGTTTCAAACGGGTACGCCGACCTATCTGGTTGATTTGCTCAAAGAAAGTGATTACGACCTTCGTTTGCTGCTGGACGGGATAGAGTTACAGCCGTCTGCTTTTATGGAATATCGTGTTGATATCCGGAATCCGATTCCTATGATTTATCAAAGCGGCTATTTGACTATCAAAGCGTATGACAAAAAATTTAATCTTTATACGTTAGGTTTTCCGAATGATGAAGTACGCTATGGATTTTTGGAATTTCTAATGCCATACTACACCAATGTAACCAAATTGTATTTACCTTGATTGGCCAGTATATCGATGCCGAAATACGCAGTGCAGCCGGCAGAGCCGATGCGGTAGTGAAAACAGAAGATTATATTTATGTGTTTGAATTTAAATTAGACGGCAGTGCAGAAGATGCCATTAAACAAATAGACGATAAAGGGTATTTGCTTCCTTATCAATTGGATGGACGCGAGTTTATTAAAATCGGCGTGGACTTCAGCAAAGAAAAAAGGAATATTCATCATTTTATTATTATAAATAATTGCTCAAATAAAAAATAATTCTTACCTTTGCACGCTCATTACGAAATGAGCATTCAAAAATTAGCAGTAAAAAATAAAAGTAAGATAACTAAGATGTCGAGAATCTGTCAAATTACCGGAAAAAAAGCAATGGTAGGCAATAATGTTTCGCATTCAAATCTCAAAACGAAACGTAAATTTCATGTGAATTTGTTCACTAAAAAGTTCTATTGGGTGGAACAGGATTGTTGGGTTGGCTTGAACGTTTCCGCTAATGGTTTGCGTACCATTAACAGAATCGGATTAGATGCTGCGATTAAACAAGCATCTGAAAAAGGGTATTTAAACTTAAAGTAGTAGGAGGCATTACAAATGGCAAAGAAAGCAAAGGGAAACAGAATACAAGTGATATTGGAATGTACCGAACATAAAGAAAGCGGTTTGCCTGGAACTTCCAGGTATATTACCACTAAAAACCGGAAAAATACAACCGCACGGTTGGAACTTAAAAAATACAATCCGATTTTGAAACGAATGACTGTTCATAAAGAAATTAAATAATTCGATAAACTATGGCAAAGAAAACCGTTGCGGGATACCGCGAAAAATCCGAAGGACGTTCCTATTCCAAGGTGATTAAAATGATCAAATCCCCGAAAACAGGAGCGTATGTATTTAAAGAAGAAATGGTTCCTAACGAAGCAGTGAAAGACTACTTCAAATAAGCAATAATCAAATAGGAGAAGATAGCTCATACGTCTGTTTTTCTTCTGTAGGATATAACAATTACAATAAAAACTTCCTTTCGATTCGTATCTTCGAAAGGAAGTTTTTTTATTTTAGCAATTTTATTTACCTTTGCATGGGATTGCAGGTCAAATACGCAATTCATAATTCATAATTCATAATTGATATATGGGACTGTTGGATTTTTTTTCAAAAGATAAAAAGGAAAATTTAGATATAGGATTATCCAAAACAAAAGAAAGTGTTTTCACAAAACTAACGCGAGTAGTTGCCGGTAAGTCCAAAGTGGATGAAGCCGTTTTGGACGATTTGGAAGAAGTGCTAATCACTTCGGACGTTGGCGTGGAAACTACTTTGAAAATTATCTCACGGATTGAAAAACGGATTAATCGGGATAAATATCTCGACAGCAAAGAACTTTCAGCTATTCTCCGGGATGAAATCGTTTCTTTATTGACGGGCGATGAACCGGAAGAAGGCAACGATTTTGAATTGCCGGACGGCAAAGCTCCTTACGTAATTATGGTAGTGGGGGTGAATGGCGTTGGAAAAACTACAACTATCGGGAAATTGGCATATCACTATCAAAAGACCGGGAAAAAGGTCTATTTGGGAGCGGCCGATACTTTTCGTGCGGCTGCTGTGGAACAGCTAACCATTTGGAGTGAACGGGTAGGCGTGCCTATTGTGAAACAAAAAATGGGAGCTGATCCGGCTTCCGTGGCTTACGACACCTTAAGTTCGGCAGTGGCTAATCATGCCGATGTCGTTATTATTGATACTGCCGGGCGTCTTCATAATAAAATTAACTTGATGAACGAGTTAACGAAGATAAAGAACGTAATGAAAAAAGTAGTTCCCGATGCTCCCCATGAAGTCCTTCTGATTTTGGATGGTTCGACCGGACAAAATGCGTTTGAGCAAGCCAAACAATTTGCAGTAGCCACGGAGGTGACAGCATTGGCAATCACTAAATTGGATGGTACGGCGAAAGGTGGGGTCGTCATTGGTATCTCCGATCAAATGCATGTACCGGTAAAATACATTGGCTTAGGCGAAGGCTTGGAAGATTTGCAGGTTTTTCGAAAAAGAGAGTTTGTCAATTCCTTATTTGGAAGGGATGAGAAAAAATAAAGTAGATATTGTTACTTTGGGCTGTTCCAAAAACTTAGTTGATTCGGAACTGTTGATACGTCAATTGGTTGCCAATGGCTACACGGTTGCGCATGATCCGGTATCTCCTCAAGGCGATATGGTTGTTATCAACACCTGTGGTTTTATTGAGAGCGCTAAAGAGGAATCCATCCGGATGATTCTCGAATTTGGGATGGCAAAGAAAAACAAACAAATCCGTAAGCTTTTTGTCATGGGATGTTTATCCGAACGATATCAAAAAGAGCTGCAAGCGTTGATCCCGGAAGTCGATAAGTTTTATGGAAAATTCAATTGGAAAGCGCTTTTATCCGATTTGGGGAAAACCTATCATCAGGAATTCGCTTCGGAACGCCTGCTGACGACACCGGCTCATTACGCTTATCTTAAAATTGCGGAAGGATGTAACCGCACATGTTCCTTTTGTTCCATTCCACTGATTACAGGAAAATATCAGTCGAAACCGATTGAGGCGATCGAGGCGGAAGTCCGGTCTCTTGTCGAACAGGGAGTCAAAGAATTTCAGTTAATTGCTCAGGATTTGACGTATTATGGAAAAGATCTTTATCAAAAATACAGCTTGCCGGAATTGCTTGAGCGGATTTCGGATGTGGAAGGCGTGGAATGGATTCGGCTGCATTATGCGTATCCGGCTTTGTTTCCGTTGGATGTATTAGCGATCATGCGAGAAAGGGATAGTATCTGCAACTATTTGGATATCGCATTGCAACACAGTAGCGATGCGATGCTGAAACGAATGCGCCGCACAATTTCGCAGAAAGAAACGCGTGAACTGTTACAGGTCATCCGGCAGGAAGTGCCGGGCATTCATCTCCGGACAACCATGATGGTAGGACATCCCGGTGAAACGGAAGCCGATTTTACCGATTTATTGGACTTTGTGAAAGAAATGCGATTTGAACGTCTGGGTGCATTCACCTATTCCAATGAAGAAGGAACGTATGCATACCGGCATTACAAAGATGATATCGACCCGGAAATCAAAACGCAGCGGATGGATAGGCTTATGGCTGTACAGGAACAAATTGCACAGGAAATTGGCGAAAGTAAAGTCGGACAGACATTGAAGGTGATAATCGACCGGGAAGAGCCGGATTTTTATATCGGAAGAACCGAATTCGATTCGCCGGAGGTCGATCCGGAAGTATTGATAGAAAAAAAACAACAATTAACTCCCGGCAAATTTTACCCGGTAAAAATTACCGGTACACAAATGTTTGATTTGTATGGAAAGGTGGAATAATTTAATCAACTATAAACAATTCTAAAATTATGACTTACTCTGAATTGCTCACAGCACTGTCTCAACGGCTGCAATTACCGAAAGCGGAAGTTGGAAAAAGATTGGACGAAGCGACTGCAATTATTACTGCAGAAATTGTCAACAATAACATCGTTTCGATTATGAATTTTGGAACTCTGGAGGTAAAGAAAAGAAAAGAACGGCTGAGTATTCATCCGAACACAGGCAAGAAATTGCTTATTCCTCCTAAATTGATTGTTAAATACAAAGCGTCCGCATCGTTAAACAAAAAACTTAAAGAACTGAAGCCATGAGCGAAAAAATTAGTTTGCAGGATTTATCCGTGCTTTTAGCCGAAAAAGCGTCTATTACCAAAAAAGAGGCTGAAACTTTTCTTCGGGAGTACTTTGAAGTACTGAACGAGGAATTAATCAACGACCGGTTGCTAAAGATAAAAGATTTAGGAACTTTCAAAATTTTGTGGGTGGAAGATCGAGAAAGTATCGATGTAACTACCGGAGAAAGAGCGCTGATCCCGGCCCATTATAAAGTCTCTTTCACGCCCGATAAAAAATTAGCGGAAACCGTGAACGAACCTTTTGCTTTTTTCGAAACAATTGAAATAGAAGATGAATCTGAATTGGAAGAATTTAAGATGTTCTTCGGAGGAGAAGGAAAAGTAGAAAAAGGCGGAAGCATTGACGACCCGGATGAGGAGGATGACGACGACGTAGAGGATAATAAAGTAGAGGCTGGCGGAGGCAAAGAAAAGGTCGAAGAAATCAAAGAGGCTGAAGAGGCTGAAGAGGTCGAAGAGGTCGAAAAAATCGAAGACACAGAAGAAGAGGAGGATATACGGGAAATAGAGAGAAAGGAGGATAGGGCCGAAGAGGCGGACATAGAAATAGAAAGGGAGGATGAAAGCAATACTGCTTTCGAAAGAGAATTGACTTATGAAGAAGAAAATTCGTATTCGAAAAAGACATCGACTCCTCCCCCTTGGAATTCCAGAAACTCAGGTTTTAATAATCGCGAGTACGGGATACCTCAGAATGACAGCGTGAGCTATGGCGAATACGTTGAAATACAAGAAAAGATGAAACGACAAAAAATAATTATCTATATTTTAGCTTTTTTTCTGGTTGTTACGCTGGGATATATTGCTTACCAGTTGTTGTTTGGAAGTAAAGGTATTTTTCCAAAAGAATCTTTCCCTGAGATTGCAATACCCGGATCTACGATTGAAAATAGTAGGCCTGCTGCGTCAAAGGTATTAACCGACAGCATTGCTCCGGAGGAACAATCACTTCCGCAGGATACGGCCGGCGATGCTAAGCCCATTGTTTCGGAGACATTCAACGACAGCATTGCTTCAGCGAAAAAATCCTCTTCACCGGATACGATCGTTGTTTCAAAGCAAGTTGTTCCGGGTACACCGAAAGACAATGTTGTTTCTGTGAAAAAAACTCCTCCCAAAGACATTCCCTCCGCTAATTCAAAGCAAATGACGGTTGTTGGCGGTCAACGCTTAACCACCATTGCATTGAACGAATATGGAGATAAAATATTCTGGGTGTATATTTATTTAGAAAACAAAGCGATATTACCTAATCCGAATGTATTGCCTGTGGGTATAAAAATTACGATTCCTCCAGCTGCAAAATATGGGATTGATCGGAACGATTCGGCTTCCATTCGGAAAGCACGCGGAGTTGCTGCCGGCTTATAAGGTTTTTTTAATATAGAGAAAAGATTAATTAATTATTTTTAACTTGAAAACTATTTTAACATTTATAATTTTGCATCGTAAAAATGAAATAGGAATTTTAGAAACTATAACAACTATTTTTTATGAGTCAAACAGTTGATATTAGAGAGCTTAACGAAAGAATTGAAAGCAAGAGCGGCTTTGTCAACATGATCTTCATGGGTATGGATCAGACGATTGTCGGACAAAAGCATTTGGTGGAATCATTATTGATTGGTTTGTTGTCCGATGGACATATTCTGTTGGAAGGAGTGCCCGGGCTGGCAAAAACATTAGCGATTAAGACGCTGGCTTCGTTGATCGATGCCCAATACAGCCGTATCCAATTCACTCCCGACCTGCTTCCGGCGGATTTAATCGGAACAATGATTTACAGTCAAAAGAACGAAGAATTTTTAGTGAAACACGGTCCGGTCTTTGCCAATTTTATTTTGGCCGATGAAATCAACCGGGCGCCCGCTAAAGTTCAAAGCGCGTTGTTGGAATCCATGCAAGAACGGCAGGTAACTATCGGAGAAAAAACGTACAAACTTCCCGAACCTTTTTTGGTTATGGCTACCCAAAATCCGATCGAACAAGAAGGCACCTATCCTTTGCCCGAAGCTCAAGTGGACAGGTTTATGTTGAAAGTGATCATTAATTATCCGAAGAAAGACGAGGAAAAATTGATTATCCGGCAAAATATCGGCGGTAAAAGACCCGACATTAAACCGATTTTGAAAAAGCAGGAAATATTGGAAGCGCGTAAAATAGTAAATGAAGTTTACATCGACGAAAAAATCGAGAAATACATTGTCGATATCGTGTTTGCAACCCGCTTTCCTCAGGAACACGGGCTACCCAATCTAAACGATATGATTTCTTTCGGGGCTTCTCCCCGAGCTTCGATCAACCTGGCTTTAGCCGCACGTTCGTATGCATTTATTAAACGCAGAGGGTATGTCATTCCGGAAGACATTCGCGCCGTTTGTTTCGACGTCCTTCGCCACCGGATCGGCCTTACGTATGAAGCAGAAGCACGCAATCTTACTTCGGAGGAGATCGTAAGCGAGATTTTGAATAAAGTTGAAGTTCCCTAAATGGTTGAATAACTGAATAACTGAATATTTGAATAGCTAAGTTCATAATTCAGTTATTCAGTTATTCCATTATTCATAATTAATAAATCGTGGAGACAAGCGAACTTTTAAAAAAAGTACGACAAATCGAGATAAAGACTCGGGGATTGTCGAGTAATATTTTTGCCGGTCAATACCATTCGGCATTCAAAGGTCGCGGTATGGCCTTTTCGGAAGTACGGGAATATGAATTCGGCGACGATATCCGGGATATTGACTGGAATGTCACAGCCCGTTATTCAAAACCCTTCGTAAAAATATACGAAGAAGAACGCGAATTGACGGTTATGCTTTTGGTGGATGTTTCAGGGAGCCGTAATTTCGGCTCACGTGAAACCATGAAGAAAGAAATGATTACCGAAATTGCTGCTACGCTTGCTTTTTCAGCTATTCAAAATAACGACAAAATCGGTGTGATCTTCTTTTCAAACCAAATTGAAAAATTTATTCCTCCTAAAAAAGGAAGAAAACACATTCTCTATGTTATCCGGGAACTGATTGATTTCGAACCTCAGGAAGTGATGACCGATATTTCACGCGTTTTACAATATCTTACCAGCGCCATTAAAAAAAGGTGCACGGCATTTGTTTTTTCCGACTACATCAACAAAGGCGATTATCAGCATGCCTTGACTATTGCGAATAAGAAGCACGACATGGTGGCCATTCAAGTGTTCGACGAACGCGAAACCGTAATGCCTAAAATAGGTTTGGTAAAAATTAAAGATGCTGAAAGCGGCAGTGAAAAATATGTGGATACCGATTCGAAGAGCGTACGCGATGCCTATAAACAATGGTGGGAGAAACGACAAGCAGCAATGAACGACTCTTTCAGGCGAAGCCGCGTTGATTCGGTTTCCATTCGTACGGATGACGATTATGTGAGAGCTTTGATCGGATTGTTTAACAAACGAAGTTGAAATAGTGACAATGAAGAAAAGTTATCGGATAAAGAGGGTTGCCGGTGTGCTCATTAGTTGGTGGATCTGTGTTTTTTCTCTTTCTGCACAAACGGTGATAAATGCAACCATCGATTCAACCAATATCTTGATTGGACAACAGACAAAAATTCATTTGGAAATCGCTGCGGATAAAAGCCAACAGCTTCAAATTCCTTTGATTTCCGACACCTTGATGACAGGCGTAGAGGTTTTGGGTATTTCGAAGATCGACACTACCGATATCGGAAACAACCGGGTGCAGATGAAGTACGATTATTTAATCACCGCATTCGATTCGGCCGTGTTTCTATTACCGCCATTTAGAGTCATCGACGGAGCAGATACCGCTTATTCTGCCGAATTAGCATTAAAAGTATCTACCCTTCCGGTCGATACCGTTTCGAAACAGTTTTATGACATCAAAGATGTCCGGAAGCCTCCGTTTGTATGGATGGATTATCTTCCCGGTATTCTGCTCATCTTGGCAATCGTTTTGCTTGTGGCGTTGGTCGCTTATATTATTTATCGCGTGATCAATAAGAAATCGTTGATGCCTTTCAAGAAAGAAGAGCCATACGTTCCACCGTATATTGTAGCCATCCGAAGATTGGATGCCATAAAAGCTGGAAAATTATGGCAAACCGGAAAAATAAAGGAATATCATTCCGAAATAACCGATACGTTACGGAAATACATCGAAGAACGCTTCAGTATAGGAGCTATGGAGATGACTTCCGGAGAAATACTCGACGACATCAAGAAATACAGCGATGCGGATCGTGTTTACGATAACCTGAAACAAATTCTCATCCTGGCCGATTTCGTGAAGTTTGCCAAATACCAGTCTCTTCCCGACGAAAACGAAGTGAGTATGATGAATGCCTATTTGTTTGTTAATCATACCAAACCGGAAGAATTGCCGGAAGAATTGAAGCAACAGGGTGAAACGGCAGGTGAAAATGGTGTAAAAGAAGAGAACGAAGGAAATGAAAAAAAGTAATAATTCATTAATTAGTAACGTATGACTTTTGCGAATCCGCTTTATTTTTTATTATTGCTCTTGCTGATTCCGATGATCGGCTGGTATATCTGGAAACTGCGCAAGTCGCAGGCTTCTATCCAAATATCCTCCATCGAGGGATTTAGCAAAGCACCGAATACGCTTCGGGTTTATTTACGTCATGTTCCGTTTATTTTACGAATAGGCGCATTTACTTTTTTGGTCATTGCTTTGGCGCGTCCTCAAACGACTAACCAATGGAGCTCTACCACTACCGAAGGAATCGACATTGTCATGAGTTTGGACATTTCTTCGTCGATGTTGGCTCAGGATTTGAACCCCAATCGTTTGGAAGCAGCCAAAGACGTTGCCGCTTCGTTCATTAACGGACGTCCGATGGACAATATCGGGTTGGTTATTTTTGCCAGAGAGAGTTTTACTCAATGTCCGCTGACAACGGATCATGCCGTGCTTCTCAATCTCTTAAAAGATGTGAAGTGTGGTATGCTTGAAGACATGACAGCTATCGGTCATGGCATAGCCACTGCCGTTAGCCGGTTGAAAGACAGCAAGGCGAAGTCCAAAGTGATTATCCTGCTGACCGATGGTTCCAATAATGCCGGAGAAATCGCTCCGCTCACGGCTGCCGAAATTGCCAAGACATTCGGTATTCGAGTGTACACCATTGCCGTAGGAACGATGGGAGAAGCGCCTTATCCGGTTCAAACCGCTATGGGCGTCAAAATGGTTCCGATAAAAGTCGAAATTGATGAAAAGATATTGACGCAAATTGCTCAACTCACCGGCGGATTGTATTTCCGGGCAACCAACAATAAAGCCCTGAAAGAGATCTATCAGGAGATTGACCAAATGGAAAAGTCAAAAATGAGTGTCCAGGAATACAGTAAAAAATACGAAAAATATGCTTTCTTTGCAATGATTGCATTGTCATGCTTTTTGTTGGAACTGTTATTGCGATACACATTATTAAAGAACATACCTTAATATAATTTGTATATGTTTAGATTTGAACATCCGAATTATCTGTATTTATTGGTTTTGCTACCGGTGTTTATTGCGCTCTTTCTATACGCTGTGTATAGAAAGAAACGAAGTTTGAAACGCTTTGGCGAGTGGAAAATCATTCGTGACTTGATGCCGGATGCTTCGCTCTCCAAGCAATACCTGAAATTCGGCTTATTGTTGGCTGCGCTTGCTCTGTTTATCTTAGTAGTGGCAGGGCCTCAGTTCGGCTCCAAATTAGAAACCGTCAAAAAGAAGGGAATAGAAGTAATGATTTGCTTGGATGTCTCTAATTCCATGTTATCGACCGATGTTTCGCCCAGCCGGTTAGAAAGATCCAAGCTACTATTGTCCCGATTAATTGATAATTTAAACAATGACAAAATCGGTTTGATTGTATTTGCGGGCGATGCTTATATTCAGTTGCCCATCACTTCGGATTATGTATCGGCTAAAATGTTTTTGTCGTCCATCAGTCCGGCGATGGTGCCTGTTCAAGGAACGGCTATCGGGGCTGCCATTAATTTGGCGATTCGGTCGTTTTCGCCTAATGAGAAAACGGAAAAGACGATCATCTTGATTACCGATGGCGAAAATCACGAAGACGATGCCATTGGTGCAACAAAAGCCGCCGTTGCAAAAAATATTCATGTGAATGTATTAGGCGTAGGCTCTTTGGAAGGAGGACCGATTCCGGTTCCGGAAGTGAGCGGTTACCAGCGCGATAAAGATAGCAATATGATTATTACCCGTTTGAACGAACAAATGTGTCAGGATATTGCTATTGCCGGAAATGGCATGTATGCAAGAACCGACAATTCCAATAATTCATTGAAAGCTTTGCAGAAGGAATTGGATAAACTGAGCAAATCGGAGGTGGATAGCAGGATTTATACTTCGTATGATGAAAAATTCCAAATCCCTGCATGGATATTACTGTTCATTCTGGTAGTGGAATTTTTTATCCTTGATCGAAGGAATCGAGTGATGAGTAGGGTCTTGAAAGGATTTTGGACAACTAAGAATTAACCCCCCAGCCCCCTAAAGGGGGGAAAGTCCACTTTAGGGGATTTAGGGGTAATATAGAATTATAAATTATGAAGCAAGTAATTATTACAGTATCATTTATTTTGGCCTTCTCGCTCTCTGTGTCTTCTCAAAAGCAAGTGAGGAAAGATTTGCGGGATGGAAATAAAGAATACAATCAGAAAAAATATACGGAAGCCGAGATTGCTTACCGGAAAGCCTTACAAGCGAATGCTCATTCGGTAGATGTAGCCTATAATCTGGGCAATTCGTTGTATAAGCAGGAAAAGCTTCCGGAAGCCATGGAGCAATACCAGGCTGCCGGTTCGGAAGAAAAAGACAAAGAAAAAGCAGCGGCTGTTTGGCACAATACAGGCAATGTATTTATGAAAAATAAAGAGTATGAGAAAAGTATTGAGGCTTATAAGCAAGCGCTCAGGCGAAACCCTTTGGATGATGAAACCCGGTACAATCTGGCATTAGCTCAGAAACTATTGCAAAACCAACAGCAGCAGCAACAACAAAATAAGGATCAGAATAAAAATAAAGATCAAAATAAAGATCAAAATAAAAAAGACCAGCAAAACAAAGACCAGCAAAAAGATCAGAAAAATCAGGATCAAAATAAAGATCAACAGCAGCAACAACAACAGCAACAACAACAACAGCAAAATCAGAATCAGATGCAGCAACAAAACGCCGAACAGATTTTGGATGCGCTGATGCAAAACGAACGCGATACACAGGAAAAAGTGAAAGCGCAGCAGATACAACAACAAAAACAACGTAAAACAGATAAAAACTGGTAATATAACAAATATAGAATGATGCGGAAGTTATTTTTCTTATTTACTGCATTTTGCATGGCCAATACAGGTGTCTTCAGCCAAAATGTTTCGTTTCAGGCAACAACTGAGAAGGTGGTCGTAGCCGGCCAGCAATTTCGAGTAAATTTTACTTTGACCACCGGTGGTGAAAATGGAAAAGATATTCGTCTACCCGAAACCAAAGATTTTGATAATATCTTTGGTCCGACCTTGTCTTCTCAATCTTCGTCCACCTACATAGTGAATGGCAATTCGTCCACTCAGTCGACGACGATGTACACGTATATTCTGATGGCAAAGGCCGAAGGAACGTTTACGATTCCAGCGGCGACAATTAAAGTAGGAAATAGCGAATACAAGTCCAATGAATTATCAGTTAAAGTATTGCCTCCCGACCAGGCGGCTAATGCAGCCGCTGCCAATGCGAACAGCGCTAATTCCGATCAACAGCAGCAAGGACAGCCTTCCGCTTCCGGTGGCGCTTCTGCCAATGATGTGTTTGTGAAAGTTCAAGTATCTAAAAATTCCGTCTATGAAAATGAAGGATTTTTAGTTACTTTTAAATTATGTACCTTAGTGGATATTTCTGCGGTTCAAAGCCTGAAATTTCCGGAATACGAAGGTTTTGTCGCTCAAGAAATAGATATGCCGCCCAATATGCCCTGGGTTAAGGAAAATTACAACGGACGTAACTACAGTACGGTAATAATGAAACAAACCATTTTGTTTCCGCAACATTCCGGCAAAATTACGATTGCATCCGGTAATTTTGATATTGTTGCGCGGATTCGTACGCAACGCAGACAGCGTAGCTTTTTTGATGATTTTTTTGATATGACGCAAGATGTAAAACGTACATTGGTTTCGTCTCCGGTTACTATTGATGTAAAACCGCTGCCTCCGGATAAACCGGCTTCTTTTACCGGTGCTGTCGGCGACTACAAAATGACGTCGTCCATCAATACCAATCAATTGAAAACGAACGACGCCGTGACCATCAAAGTTGTTATCTCCGGCTCCGGAAATATTAAGTTGGTCAAAAACCCGGATATTACTTTTCCTAACGATTTCGACAAAATGGATCCGGTGGTTACCAACAATACGAAACCATCCACTTCCGGAGTGACAGGTACGAAGACGATTGAATACAATGCTATTCCACGCTATGCCGGCGATTTTACGATCCCTAAATCCGAGTTTTCATATTTTGACTTGAAAACAGGTACTTACAAAGTATTAACGACCGACGAGTATGCCTTGCATGTCGTACAGGGCGCTGCCGGCAGCGGCAACAGTGCCCCGATTGTGAATGCTTCCAATAAGGAAGATATTCGTTTCCTGGGAAAAGACATTCGATACATTATTAAAACGGATTCGGCGCATTTTCATAAAGGCGATTTCTTTTTTGGCACGTTCCGGTACCTGCTGTTTTACATTATTCCGGCTTTGTTATTCTTAGTTCTTTTCTGGATATATCGTAAACAAGCGGCTCAAAATGCGAACATTGCTTTGGTACGAACGAAAAAAGCAAACAAAGTGGCGTCGAAACGTTTGAAAAAAGCGGCTGTCTATTTGAAAGAAAATAAGACGGAATTGTTTTATGATGAAACGTTGAGAGCGGTTTGGGGCTATTTGAGCGATAAACTGAATATTCCCGTCTCGGCTTTGACCAAAGATAATGTCGATGCAAATCTCATGCAATATGGAGCTTCGGAAAGCTTGATACAGGATTTCCGAGACATATTAGATACAGCGGAATTTGCCCGGTTTGCTCCGGCGCAGGAAAGCGGGAAAAGGAACGAATTGTATGATGCAACCGTTCAAGCAATTGATAAAATGGAAAATACAATGAAGAAATAAAAGAAAGACGATGAAACAGTTTTTATTCTTGATAGCGATTTTATTCGCAACGTTGAAACTCTCTGCGCAAAATGTTCAACTCCAACAGGCGAACGAAGCGTATGCCAAAGGTGATTTTCAGACAGCTTCCGGTTTGTATGAAGAATTGCTGAAAGCAAACGGAGAATCGGCGACAGTCTATTATAATTTAGGTAACAGCTATTATAAATTAAACAAAGTGGCTCCGAGTATTTTGAATTATGAACGAGCGCTTCTGCTTGAGCCGGGAAATAACGACATCCGCTTCAATTTGGAAATAGCAAAGTTAAAAACCGTTGATAAAATCGAACCGATAGGTGATTTCTTCTTATCCGAATGGTTTCTGGCTGTTCAAAATCTATGGAGCACCGATGCCTGGTGTAATTTTAGCATCCTTTGTTTTATCTTACTGATCGTTTGTTTATTCTTCTTTTTCTTTTCACGGCATATTTTTATTAAAAAATTGGGATTCTATGTGGCTGTCGGATTACTGATAGCTGTTGTTTTGGGGAATAGTTTTGCGTATAATCAAAAGAAAAAATTGACGCAGCGGAACGAGGCGATTATTTTTGCTTCCACCACCACCATTAAGAGTTCGCCCGACACAAGCGGCACCGATTTATTTATTCTGCATGAAGGTACCAAAGTCAAAGTGAAGAATAAAGTAGGTAATTGGAACGAGATAGTAACCGCAGACGGTAATGTCGGGTGGATCAATAATTCGGAGATGGAAGTGATTTGACCGTTTGCGCTACTTCTTCCATCAGCCATTTAGGGGTAGAAGTTGCTCCGCAAATTCCAACCGAGTGGGCATGCGCCAGCCATTCGGGTTGGATATTCTCCGGACTGGAGATTAATAATGTATGGGGATTTGCTTTTTTACATTCGGCAAACAAAACTTTTCCATTGGAACTTTTTTCTCCGGCGACAAATAATACCAAATCGTGTTGGGAAGCAAATTTCCGGATGTTGGGAATACGGTTGGCTACCTGCCGGCAAATGGTATCGAAGTATTTAAAGTCGACTTCGGGATGGATGCGGGTTTGAATTTCGTTAACAATTTCTTGAAAGTCATCGACCGACATGGTTGTTTGGGAGAACAGGCAAATAGCACGGCTAAAATCCAATTGCTTCAAATCGGATGTATTCTCGATAACGATGGCAGTACCTTCGGTTTGACCGACTAAACCATTCACTTCCGCATGTCCGTTTTTTCCAAAGATAACGATTTGTGTTGCTTTTCCGTTGGATTCGCGATAATATTTCCGGATTTTCTTCTGCAATTGCAATACAACCGGACAAGTGGCGTCGATGATGCGGATAGAATTTAATTGAGCCGTTTCGTAAGTGGAAGGCGGTTCGCCATGCGCACGCAACAACACTTTTTTATTTTGCATCCCGTTGAGCCCTTCATGGGTAATCGTTTGTAAGCCTTTCTTCTGCAATCGAGCTACTTCTTGACTGTTATGGACAATATCGCCCAAACAGTAAAGCTCTTTATCGTTAGCTAATTCTTTTTCTGCGTTTTTAATTGCGTTCACGACGCCGAAGCAAAAACCCGATTCTTTGTGTATTTCAACTTTGAGCATGGTTAATGTATTCGTCGTCTAAATAAACTGTATGTATCATAATCTATTTTTATTATACTTCATAATGACTACAAAATTACGTATTTCTCCCATACTTTCAAAAAGTTGCTCAAAATCTTTATTTATTTCTTTTGTGGAGAATAAGTTTGGCATAGATTTTGTACCCTAATCGATCATATTCTGAAAGAGAAAACGAATCGGGCGATTTCGGTTATTTATTGTTCATTAGGCACACTAAACAGTTTTGGTTATAAAAACAGTGTCATGACATTTCTCTATGTGATAGCCATTGCCCAACGGAATCCCGACTACCGGGTCGTCATATCAAGCGGGGAGTTTGTTAATCCTGCTATGTTACTTCCAACGCCCGACAATGT
>Ga0123357_10004343_pt1 | contig 16615 bp, 18 predicted proteins | sample TergutEmb28metaG_FD_89873 | JGI IMG/M metagenome (GOLD analysis project Ga0123357, IMG submission 89873) | Embiratermes neotenicus P4 segment gut microbial communities from Petit-Saut dam, French Guiana - Emb289 P4 | ecosystem: Host-associated > Arthropoda: Insects > Digestive system > Gut ... | reverse complement strand
GGTTGTTTATGTTGATTTAGATGTTATTTGGTAAAATTCTTCTAGGCTATAACATGTGTGTTCAAGAAGGAAGGCTTTTAGTTTAGATTTAAATTGTTTGAAGTCTTAGAAAGAGTTTTAATATGAGTTGGTAAATGGTTGTAAATTCTGCTTCCAGAGTAAAAAAACTCCTTTTTGCACAAGAGTTAAATTTGTATGAGGCAAGTGTAAGTTATAGTTAAAACGAGTATTTTTATCATGAATTTCAGAGTTGGATAAAAACAAGTCTCTATACTTGGCTACAAACAGAAGCAATGAAAATATATATTGGGAGGGAAAAGTCGGTATTTGCAGTTGTTTGTATAGATTCCGGCAGGAATCACGTTTTCCTTTATTTATTATTATCCTAATAATCCTCTTTTGTATTCTAAAAGTGTTATTACTAAGGTGTGAGTTACCCCAAAATATAACTCCATATGACATCACTGAGTGGAAGTAAGAAAAATAGACAGTTCTCAATATGTTTTGGGTCATGAAGGGTTTAATGACTCTAATGGCATAGCATGCCTTATTTAGTTTGGAAGTTAAGCGTGAAATATATTCCCTCCATGAGAGTGTATTATCAATAGTCAAACCCAGAAATTTAGTACTGTTAATATTAGTAATTATTGAATTTGAAATAGTTATCTGAATTTTCCTTTCATTTTGTTTTTTAGTCAAAAATTGTAAAAAGTGGGTCTTATTGTAGTTCAAGGACAAATAATTGCTTTGAAACCAGTTAACTGTTTGTTTCATAACTAAATTAGTACTACTCTTAAATTCTTCTATACTACTATTTGAAATTACAATACTCGTATCATCAGCGAACAATATCAATTTAGCAACACTGTTTACAGTTCGTGAGAGATCATTTATATATACTAAAAATAGTAGTGGGCCTAATATCGATCCTTGAGGGACCCCATGTTTCACTGGTTCCCATTCAGAGGACCATTTAATAGTTATTTTGTCTTTTATTACTACTCTTTGGTATCTATAATTTAAATAAGATCTCATTAATTGGTTAGCAATATCCGAAACACCATAAAATTCCAATTTAGTCAGCAATATATTGTGATTAACAAAATCAAAAGCCTTTTGTAAGTCGCAAAAATGTTGCCAATGAAGTGTTTTTTGTCTAGCGACGACAAAACAGTGTTTAAAAGGGCATAAGTAGCCATGTCAGTGGATGATTTTTCTCTAAAACCAAATTGTTCTTCAACCAGTTTACTCTTTTCATTGAAGTGTTGATACACTCTTTTATGTATTATTTTTTCAATTATTTTTGAAAATGAAGTTAACAGTGAAATAGGTCGGTAGTTGGAAAAATCAATTCTATCCCCTTTCTTGAACAAGGGCTTTACTTCTGAAAATTTCAATCTATCAGGGAATATCCCCGTTGACAGGATTTTATTGAAGATGTGAGTAAGGGGTGATAAAATGTAAGGGGCACTATTCTTTAGGATTCTTGTGGAAACCTCATCGTATCCGTATGAGTCCATACATTTTAGAGAGTGAATTATTTTGTCAACCTCGTGTGTGGTAGTGTTGTTTAACCTGATAGAAGAAAAGGTCTGCTTAAAATTTTTCTTTAAGTGTGTCAGAGGGTCATTAGTATTCATAAAATCCGTGCCGGGGTAATTTTTAGATGTAAGATTCTCTGCTACTGAAGAAAAATAGGCATTGAAAGCATTAGCAATTGTGGAGGAGTTACTAGTTAAATTATTATTGATGTTCATTTCTTCTATGTTACTGGAAGTAGTTACATTATTAGTAAGAGTTTTAACTATGTTCCAAATAGTACTTGGTCTATTGGTCGATTTCAGTAGTAGTTTGTCAAAATACATTTTTTTTGCTGTTGTAATAACTGAAGACAAAATCTTACAGTAATTTTTATAGTATGTTTTGTAGTTCGAATTATTACTAATTCTATAAGTTGCATACATATTCCGTTTGTTCGCGCATGAAATTCTAGTTCCAGTTGTTAATCATGGTTTTAACATCTTGTGTTCATTTTTCTTTCTAGTTAGAAAGCATGCATAAAAAGTTTTAAGGTAGGTGTTAAGGAAATTATTAAAAAGTGTGTTAACATCATTATCCAAGAAGACATTCTCCCAGTTTTCGTAACTTAGGAGGTCTTGAAATTTAAAAATTGAATCACTATCAATTCTCCAGGACAAAGAAAAGGAACATTTTGAAGTAGTACTGAAATTATATGCTAGGTTTAAAATTTGGGCGTTGTGGTCCGACAGACCATTAAGAAGGGGGGGATATTAAAAATGTATATCTATTCGTATTAATATAAATATTATCTATAAGAGTACTAGAATTATTAAAAATTCTTGTGGGAAACTTTACAGTGCTAAGCAAATTATAAGAGGTTAAAAGAGATTCCAAGAGGAGTTTCCTAGGGGTATCGCCACACAAGATTAAGTCAGTTGATACTTTGTATATTTTGTTCAATATAGATTCCAATTGGTTTAAGAAATAATTGAAGTTTCTGAGAGGGGATCTAGAAATACAAATAATTATAAAACTATTTGATGGTATATGCACTTTTAAAGTGCAAATTTCTAAATCTTTCTCACTGTTATGTTGCTCAAGGTTAATAGTACTAAACTGGATGTCATTGGATACATAAATACAAACTCCACCCTGTTTGTACGTTTGTATACAAAATTGAGCCCCTAAAGTATACTGATCAAGCTTTACGTTCGCTATTTCCTCATTTTGTAAATGGTTTTCAGTTAGGCAAAGTATTTGGGGAGAGTTAGGTAGCAGTGAAATTAAAAATTCATCGATCTTATGGGATAATCCACGAACATTCTGGTGAGGAATTTCAAAGTGATTTGTCCTGTATTGTTCGTACATGGTATTCTTTTGTATAGTGTTAAAACTATAATTACAACCTTTAGAGCAGAACCAGGATAGTATTTAGTGGCCGTGGGTTTGTTGACAAGGTCTGATTGGTTGCTATTTACCTCAGCCATAAAAAATCATCAGATCTAGTCACTGGAGTTCTCCTGTTGCGATTCAGATCTCTGGGGAGTATTTTCACTTGTTCTGTATCACAAGACAGATTAATATCATTAACTTATCATTACACTTATCCCACCACCCGATAGAAATTGGGAGTGAAGTTTTTTGGTCAAAGATGGTGAGGAAAAGGTGGGCTAGTTGGAAATTCACTAGGTTTTTTCCTAGTTTGCTTCAGTGTAAGCCATGTGTAGTAAACAAATTCCTATTGTCTAAAGTCCCTACGAAAGTAAAGAAAAGTAATATGAAGCAAAGAGTCTTATCAGAACTTTAGTCCATGATAATTATAATTTTTTAGGTTAAAACAAACACACTATAAAAAATGCAACAACTTTATTAATTGCTAGCAGAATGTTTGATCTAGAAGTAAATGCTGAGAATAATAAGTGTGTATTCATGTCTTATCAGCAGGTGCAGTACAAAATTACAAGATGAAGTAGCCAATAATTTCTTTGAAAATGTAACAGACTTTGAATATATGTAAATGACATTAAGCACATATTCATTTCAGGGAATGTCTGCCACCATTTGGTCCAAAAACTTTTTATTGGCTGTCTGAGAATGTAAGGATTGAAATATACAACACTAGAATAGAATAGAATAGAATAACAATTGGGTTCGAGCCCTTCTGGGCCTGATGCACCTAGGCTTTAAAACAGGCCCTTTGTGCCCCATACTCTATATTAAGTTAAAGGAGCCCTGTTCCTTTAACAAAGTTCCAGATGGTCCCCCATACCTAATTCCTAATTACCTCCAGGTCCAAAAGAAGGAATCCAGGTATAAATGTCAAAATTACTATGTGTAGTTGCCTTCTACCAGAGTTCCACCTGACTGGAGCCCTCCGTAGAATCGCTACTGGAGTCCCCTGTTGCAGAGCTCTCCTGAAAATCTTGATTACTCTCAGTCTCAATCCCTGATGGATCAGGTGGAAACCTCCAGGTCCAAAAGAAGGAACCCAGGCATAAATGTCGTAATTGCTATGTATGGTTGCCTTCTACCAGACTTCCTCCTATCTGGAGCCCTCTGTAGAATCCTTGTTGGAGTCCCCTATTGTAAAGCTCTCCTGAAACTCTCAATTACTCTCAATCTCAATCCTGCAGAATCAGAGGAAAACCTCCAGGTCCAAAAAGAAGGAACCCAAGTATGTCATAATTACTACATATGTTGCCTTCTATCAGAGTTCCATCTAACTGGAGCCCTCCATAGAATCCTTGCTGGAGTCCCCTATTGCGGAGCTCTCCTGAGACTGAATTATTCTCAAGGGGAAATATATGGTTGACCAAGTAGACCCCCTATACTTGGTAAGGCTAAATACAACGGGGAGGTCGCCTGGTATCCCAGAGGGTGCCGTTAAAGACAGAATCATCCACTGCCATTCATCCCTTAGGCATGGCACTCACACTGTAGGATTGGGGATCGTTTTTCAAGGTTTACTCCTTTAGATCCGCTGTGTTCTGTGCAAACAGGGTCACCACTTGTAGGATGTGGTTCTTCACCACGCACAGACAGTCTTGGGCAAAGAGAGGCTATAATCCACATCTACCACCCCTGGAGAGTAGCTAGAGCCCCCCTTGGGCCACCAGCATCACCCCACGGTAAACCAGTGACCCCGATAAGGCCCAGCCGACTTCCCTTGACCCTATACACAACACTATAAAACTTTTGTTTTTTTTGGAGATGTGGGTTTAAAAATTCTGTCACGTTAAGGTAATAAGATAGACTGAGGTTTTAAAGAATAGGATGCTAAATAAAATGTATGGATTAGAAAGGGGGAGAAGTAACAGGAAGCTGGGGAAAACTGCATAATAAGGAGTTTTGTGATTTTTATTCCTCACCAGATATTATGTGGGTGATCAGATGAAGAAGATGAGGTGGGTGGGACACATGGAGGAGAATAGAAATGCATACAGAGTTTTGATGGGGAAACCTGAAGGAAAGAGACCACTTAGGAGTTGTAGGTGGGTGAAAAACATGAAAATAGATCTTAAAAAATTAGGATAGGAGGGCATGGACATGATAACTGATAAGTCTAAAACACTGCACACTAGATACATGCGGTGTTCATGCTATGTGTGTGTAGTTACTGTGTAGGGTAGATTATGTGCTGCTGTGTTGTTATACTCCTCTTTTCAACTGGTCTGCATGCTCTCCACTACATCACATTGCAAAAACAGTTTTGATCACTCACACAACAATAACAAATGTGATCCTGTGTGATTTGAGGCATCCACCACAAAGTAGACGAGATCTGCGCCCTTCTGGATTATTACACAGTGATTAGTTGTAATTTCTTGCCGACGTTTCGGGACAAGCTATCGGTCCCCTTGATAGGTGGTCCCGAAACTTTTGTAAGAAATTGCCACTATTCACTGTCTAATAACCCAGAAGAGCGCAGTTCTCAAATGTGATAAATTTAAGGCCCACTGTTTGTAGCCTTGAAAGGGATATTTGTTACCCTGATTGTTTCATGTTGAACTCTTAGTACACATTGGCTTAATATCTGTCCCCTCTTCCCTCTCCATAGTTCTGTTTGGCTGCAGTCCTTCCAGTCATCCCTTATAATTATACATTTCTCCCTTCCAATCAATTCAGGATCCATTTAAACCTAATTTAATAACCTACAGATGAAGCAGAATTTTTCTTGAAAACATCAGAACAGACTTATTATCTGATACAGCATAGTGACACAGAAGACTTTGTAAATATTTATTGAAAGGTGCATGGGACAACCCGTTGCCATGTAACATTTACGTATATGTGGAGGAAAAATGGTAATTTATTGTTGGTTATGCTGTGGTTTAAGTTTTGAATAGATTAAAAACCTTTATATCATCTTTAATTGTTATGAAAATAACATCAAGTATTAAGTAGGAGCTAACAGCATCCTTGCTAATTCACATTCCTCTGCATATTGTAGCCATGGTGGATACAACATCTATCTCAACACAGACACCAAATGCTGTTCTTCTTCCTGGTTGGTCATCGTGGTCTGCATGGAGTGATTGCAATGTTGCTACAACTGTGTCTGTGAACACGCAGATACGAAGCAGATCATGTCGACTGGACAGGGGTGCAGGAGCTATACTCTCAAGCGTTGAACCATGCTTGTTACTAGAACAGGCAGGCAGTGATCTTGAAGTAAGAGATTGTGAAAGCATGAATACTGTGACCGTGTTGTCATCCAGGGTGCTTGAAGATGAAGTTTTCTCCAATGACATAAGTATGGATGCAACAATTCATTCAACAGCAAGTTCTCCCAGTATAGAAACCACTGAAGGGGATACAGTTACCTTGCACACAACAATGCTGAAAAGAACGACAGAACACCATTATGTGCTTGCCAATAATACAACACTAGCAAATGGTGGCAGAAACAACGCTGTCATGGGTGAGTGATGATAAGCTCCACCTTAAAGAATGTATAGTAGGTAGGACTAAGGGACCTCAAACCCACAGGAAGGGTTAAGGTGTTGTCTTTGTTTGTGCACAATGTGGAATCTGTCTCAATCCTTCCCTAAGTAAGAAAGCGACAGTAATGCTAGAAGAAGCTGAGTTGTCAGATCTTGCTCAGATTGGGTGGCTTTACTGAACACTGCAAAATTACTTTGTCTTCTGTGTGTTTTGACAATGGTGTAAACTTTAAAGGTTACAAGCAGTAGGAGGGTGATGAGTGACTTGGCAGAGTGAAAAGAAATTTTTTTCTAAAAGCAAAGGTGCACTTTTTTTGGGGGGGGTGTTGCAGGTGGGGGGTTTAAACCATTTTCTATGTTGCAGCCAATTTATCCTAACTGATTCCCTCTTAACAGGCCAAAGGTTGTTTAGGTATGGAAGAAATTCCTAGCTTTATGTGGAACCCAAAAGTTCATTACCATTTCAGCATTAATGATCATACTGCATGTTCACGCTAGGGACAGAATTTTGTATTGATTTGTGCATTATTTTTGTTCGCATTGTTACATAGGGTTGCATCATTTTAATGCAGTTTCTAATACCCGCATAACATCCCAAGGTGTAAGCAGATGATGCAATCGTCACGAGACGGTTTGAGAACTTCCTGGTCACGTGACAGGGCTTGTTCAAGCTAGAACTGGGGGGAAAGCATCGCTTCACTAGGCCAGTAGCCTTTTCTGCTCCACGCTCGCAAGACGTGTCAAGGCATGGCTCCTCCAAGGGGGGGGCATCCATATAATAAGTGCAGTTTCAAAGGGAAAACCGTAATAATGAAAGTTAGTTACATACGAACTCCACACTCAGATGTGTGATGGCATGACTTTCTCACAGTGGGAAGACATCTGACAATTAGTGCTGGTTTCAAAAGGGGAATCATACTAATGAAACGTACATCAGGTACATTTATAGTGCAACGATTATAGAATATTGAGGCGCAATTACCAGTGTCAGTACTAGCAAGTTGTGTATAACTTCAAGTCACTTTGACGCATATAAATAACAGTGTAGCTAGTGTGTTGTGTAACAACCTACTACAGTTATTTCAAAGTGCAACTACAAGGGTTAACTACAGTATGTTAACAGTGTAACCTACTTACAACAAACATTAACTAGTTTGTGTACAAAATTATATTTTTTTAATTTAATGATACAAATTAATTTGCTTTGAATAGCCACATATTTGGAACAGATTTGTTCACCCTATTTATGTACGAACCAGAGCATACACTGCGCTAAAATTTAAATACCCACTCTGGTAGGGTATTTAAATTTAGTGCATGGCTTATGAAAATCATGAGTATTATTTGGACAGAAAAAGATAACATTATGAAATAAAATACACTGGCTGAAAATGAAATGGAGATTATGCACCATGTCTTAGAAATGTGGTATTTGACTGTGTTGCCTAAATATATAAAATGTATTTCTCTGAGTTGTTAGTTGAATCAAGCATACAACCATCCGGTATGATCTTACCAGCTTCTTTCAGATACATAACCTGAAATGTTTTAATCCTTAGATGATTTTAAGTTTCATATACTCCATATACACATTATTAACAATTGAGGTTGTACATCAAGGTCATATTTATAATTAAGAATTGTGGATGGAAGAACGGTCTCCAATATGGAGGGTAGTTGTGAATATATTGAATAAGCAGTCGTGGACAGCCGACAAGGGGTGGTCATCCAGCTAGGGGGTTTGACGAGGTGCTAACAACTCCTCCCCGTTAAAACATATCTTGTTACAAAATATTCACAGACAAAGCAATGGACCTGGACTGATATTTTGGTACGACCTATGCAATGAAAGAGGAACATGAGATATGGTACTTGGAATGTTAGGAGCCTGTATAGGGCAGGTTAATTTATGGCAGCAACCAGGGAATTGGCTAGATATAAATTAGATGTAGTGGGCATGCAGGAGATCAGGTGGGACAGAGAGGGACAGTAAGAGCAGGGGATTATAATTTTTTCCATGGAAAAGGAAATGAAAATTACCAATTAGAAACAGGATTCTTTGTACACCACAGAACAGTAACAGCAGTTAAGAGAGTAGAATTTTTTAGCGATAGGGTGTAATATATAGTTCTGAGGGGTCGGTGGTGTAATAGCATTGTTCTAAATGTGCATGAACCAAATGAGGAGAAAAGTGATGATTCAAAAGACAGTTTTTATGAGGAATTAGAGCAGGGTTTTAATAATTTTTCTAAGTACCATATGAAAATGGTAGGAGATTTTAACGCAAAAGTGGGGAAAGAGAATATTTTCAAACCGACAATTGGGAATTAGAGCCTACATCATGATAGTAAAGATAATGGTGTTATAATAGTAAACTTTGCAACATCAAAAAATTTAGTTGTTATGAGCTGGATGTTCCCACACCAAAACATTCGTAAATACATCTGGACCTCTCCTGATGGGAAGGCTCACAACCAAATTGATCACATATTGATAGATAGGAGATGGCATTCGAGCATACTAGATGTATGAAATTTCAGGGGAGCTGATTGTGATACTGATCACTATCTGGTGGTTGCAAAAGTTAGGGAAAGATTGACAGTAAGTAAACAAGCAGCATAGAAGTTGGATGGGGAAAGATTTAATCTGAGGAAACTAAATGAGCTGGTGGTTAGGAAACAGTATCAGTTTGAGATTACAAACAGGTTTGTAGCTTTGGAGAACTTAAGTGATGACAAGGAAATAAATAGGGCTTGGGAGAACATTAAAGAGAGCATCAAAACCTCAGCTAAAGAGGGTCTAGGTGTGCACAAATTGAAGTAGCATAAACCATGGTTTGATGAAGAATATTAAAACATAATTAATATACGTCAAGCACAACGATTTAGTATTATACAATGCTACATGTTTCGACCACTTAAATGGTCATCATCAGGCCTTCTAACAGACCGAGTCAACAGATGCTGTGCACACGTTGGGATCCCAATATGTTTACATTGATAAAATACATAAAATCTAGTAGGTCAGTTTACATAAAGAGAGGTGACATGAGCAGCACATCGAAGGGTCGTCTGGCTTCATTACAGTTAGTGAGATAAACTATACACAGACAGCAATAACATGTTTTACTGTACAGTGAACACAATTCAGTGTGCAAAAACAAATTCCATATTAAAGACTACAATTATCAGCGAGAAATCTACAATGGCGAAACAAAAGTGGTCAACTTAGCAATCAAGGCAACAAGTGACATAAGGCCAGTTCATCCCATATGACATACTTAAGAAAAACAGGAAGCAACTCTCACCAGTCAGTACACACAGTGACTCCACAGGATATGCTCATCATCTCGGAGACCATTCGATGACATGCAACATCTCGCTGAGCTCCAATAACAAGGGACGCACTTTGACTTCGCTAAATAAAACCCCCACAAACTTCCAAGAAATACTGAGCTATTAATGGGACCTGATATTATAGTTTAAATATTTTAACTATATACAGTTATGCAATACACTTTTCACCCCTTCTTATGCAAACTGACCTGCTAGATTTTACATATTTTATCAATGTAAACATATTGGGATCCCAACGTGTACACAGCATGTGTTGACTCAATCTGTTAAAAGGCTTGGTGATATGACTGTTTAAAAGGTCAAAACATATAGCCTCATATAATATTAAATAGTTGTGTTTGATGTATATTAATTATGTGTTAATATATTCCTAGCACATCATGATGTCCTCCTTGAAGTTTATGAAGAATGTTTAGGTTTTTTTAGATCAAAGAAGCGGGCTAAAATGCAGTGGATACATGATCCAAGCCAAAGAATGTAGATAATCTGAACAATGCAAGATGTGATGCTAGCATACATTTCAGGAACAAAAAGAAGGAATATCTGAAAGCTAAAATTGAGAAACTTGAAACTAACAGTAAGATAAAAAATATTAGGTACTTTTAGAAGGGCATCAGTGACTTTAAGAAGGGTTACCAGCCTAGAACTAGTAAAGTGAAGGATGACAAAGGTGATTTGGTTGCAGACTCCCACAGTATTTTGGCTATGTGGAGGAACTATTTCTCCCAGCTATTGAATGTACATGGGGTTACTGATGTTAGGCAGACACAAATACACACAGCAGAACCACTAGTACCTGAGCCAAGTGCCTGTGAGGTTAAGTTGGCTACTGAAAAGCTAAAAAGTCACAAATCACCAGGTATTGATCAAATACCAACAGAACTGATTAAAGTGGTGGCAAGACAATGTGTTGTGAGGTGCATAAACTTATTATTTCTATTTGGAGTAAGGAGGAATTGTCTGAGGAGTGGAAGGAGTCAATCATAGTACCTATCTGTAAGAAGGGCGATAAAACAGATTGTAGTAAGTATAGGGCGTATCACTTTTGCCAACTATGTACAAAATTTTATCCAACATTCTGCTGTCAAGCTTAACTCTATATGCATAGGAAATTACTGGGGATCATCAGTGTGGATTTTGATGCAACAGGCCAAATACTGACCATATATTCTGCATTCAGCAAATACTTGAAAAAAAATGGGAATACAATGAAGCGGTGCATCAACTTTATATAACATTCAAGAAAGCTTATGATTCAGTTAGGAGAGAGGTCTTATATAATATTCTTATTGAGTTTGGTATCCCCATGAAACTGGTAAGGCTAATAAAAATGTGTCTGACAGAAATGTGTAGCAGAGTCCAAGCAGGCAAGAATTTGTCTGGCATGTTTCCCATTAGGAATGCTTTGAAACAAGGAGATGCTTTATCGGCATTTCCTTTCATTTGTGCTGTAGAGTACACCATTAGGAGGGTTCAGGTAAAGCAGGATGGCTTGAAATTAAATGGTACACATCAGCTCCTGGTTTATGCTCATGATGTTAATATATTGGGGGGAAGGGTACATAGTATAAAGAAAAATGCAGAAACTTAATAGTTGCTAGTAAGGAGATTGGACTAGAAGTAAATGATGATAAGACTAAGTGCATGGTCACATCTTGAGATATGGATACAGGACGAAATCACAGCATAAAGTTTGATAATAGTTCCTTTGAAAGGGTGGAAGAGTTCAAATATTTGGGAACAACCATAACAAATCAAAATTATATTCAGGAAGAAATTAAGAGCAGATTGAAGTCAGGGAATGCTTGCTATGGTTTGGTGCAGAATCTTTTGTCTTCCAGTTTACTATCCTAAAATTTAAAGATTATGATATACAGAACTATAATTTTGCCTGTTGTTTTGTATGGGTGTGAAGCTTGGTCACTGACACTGAGAGAGGAACATAGGCTAAGGGTGTTTGAGAATAGGGTGTTGAAGAGAATATTTGGGCCTAAAAGGGATGAGGTAGCAAGGGAATGGGGAAAACTACATAATGACGAACTTAAGGTTCTGTACTCCTCACCCAATATTGTGCAGGTGATAAAACTGAGAATTAGATGGGCTGGGCATGGGGGATGGGAGAGGTGTGTACAGGGTTTTGGTGGGGAAACCTGTGGGAAATAGGCCACTGGGGGGACTCAGGCGCACATGGGAGGATAATATTAAGATGGATTTTCAGAAGTGGGATATGGGGTATGGACTGGATGAAGCTGGCTCGAGACAGGGACAGGTGCGGACACGTGTGAACGCGGTAATGAACCTTCGGGTTTCATAAAATGCGGGGAATTTGACTAGCTGCAAACTGGATTGGATCAAGCTGGCTCAGGATAGGGACAGTTGGCGGACATTTGTGAACGCGGTAATTAACCTTCGAGTTCCATAAAATGCGGGGATTTTCTTGACTAGCTGCAAACTGGTTAGCTTCTCAAGAACGACTCTGCTCCATGGAGTAAGTAAGTAGGAAAGTATACTGTATGTAACATTATATTCATTTTGAACTTAAAATTTTAATTCAGCAGCATGCCTGTCATTGAAATGTTTTTATCCATTCAGAAGTACACTTCTCTATGTTTTGGAACACACAGCATGCACTCACAATGTACAGCATGACACAAAAAAAAACGGGAACTTTTGAAATGCGTAGTGGCAGCCATGTGCAGTTGGCAGCACTGCGGAACAGGGTCCTTGAGCTACAGACAACCTCGCCATTTAAGTAATCATGGATCAGATCTTAAAAGGCAGGTAATAATGGTTCAATTTCTGTCAATATTTTTTGTTGTTGGACTTCTTCAATTTTTGTTGGGGTTTTCAAAAGTTCCCGTTTATTTGTGCCACCCTGTACAACACATTGCATAGCCTTTACACTTCAGTTTTTGGCTTCTGTTTTATCTGCTGGTTTCAATTATTTTTGTATTTATAACATTAGGGACAAAGTTATACTTGGATCATGAACTGGTATGTATGTTATGTTCATAGGCCAGTGAACTTTCAAAGTTACTTGAATTATATTTGATACCATTCATATTGTGATATTGCCCTGTCAATAGTGCATATCATTAACATTACCATGTTCACCAGAGCCTTTAGTGGTTCCTGAAGCCAGTAAAAATCCTCCCACTCTGCTTGTTTTATGTTAAATTTCAATATTTCCAGTGTACACCTGCATCTTTCAAATGTTCTCTTCCTTTCGACCATTTAAATTGGAAATTAATTGAATGTGTGGAATGTGTGCATCCATTTGAAGACCAGTGTCAAGCAACATGCCTTGTGAGACTGAAAGACAGCATGGAACAACAGTAGCATTTCTGACAATATGTGTTTAATAGCAGGTTCACATCTAGCTGTCTCACTAATTAGTAATAATTTAGTTGTTGCCGTCAGACACACTAAATTTATTAATCCAACACTGCATGCTACATGTTTCGGTTGTCCTTGACCATTTCAGGCACTAAAGTACATAAATTAAAACCTCAGTGGAAATGTGGTAAACTTATTTTGAAATTTGTGACATCTCACAGATTTTACAATTGTCATAACATTTGGTTATTATGGATTTTTTTTATTCTTTAATATCTTTTCTATTTTTGTTATTCATACCATGCCACATTGTTTCCAGGACGTTAAAAGTCTTTCAAAATAAGTTTTTAAACAGATTATATTTTATTGTAAGTTTTTGAATGTTTAGTTTCTTTGGTGTATTTATATTGTGTGTGTGTGTATGTATGTGTGTGTGTGTATGTATGTATGTGCATACAGTCTCGGTACACTGACAGGGTCAAGGTGTAAAAGGTAAAGGTAAAGGTAAATTTCACCGTAGAACAGGCCACGAAAGCCCAAAGGGGGAGTACCCGCTACCCATTGTATAGGAGGTTGGGTGGGCCCCAGGGCCTGTCTGGATGGGTGCAGAAGATCTTGCCCCTACCGGGATTCGGTCCCTGGACTGTCCAGCCTGTAGCGAGTTGCTATACCAACTGAGCTAGTTATTCATTTTGTGCTCAATATTTATTGGGTTGCATGTTACTGACGCCATTACAGTTTGTGTGCATTCATGTTGACTATTTATAGTATTTCTGTACAATATTGGTTCGTGTTATGCACGTTGTTTCCTGTGCTGTGTTGCTTATTTTACATCAGGCAACTGAATACAGTTTTGTACAATGAAGCTGCTGGTGCAGCACCACAAAGAGTAAGATGCATATAGGGAACCTCTCAGAAACCACATCGAAGGGTGTAAAGGCATGAAGAAGGGTGAAACCAGTAGTTCACAGTTGTATTTGGCAAGTAGCAGGATATATTGCGTATGTTTGGAGATTTTTACTCCTTCTGTCTTTGAAAAGAAGTGACTATCCAAATGACCCTGACACTGCATATGGAATACGTGTGTCCAGGGGCAGATTTACTAAGAAGCTAATGAAGCTTAAGCTTCATGGTCCCTCACTTGCATGGGCCCCTTCCAAGGCCCTAGCAATGTGTTCATAAAATTTGCAAAAGTAAGAGACTTTAAACACAATCGGTTAAGACTGCTGTCTCTCAGCTGAGTAATAAAAATTATTATGTTATTTTTCTGGATTTTTTTATGTTTATGGTATTTGTCAGCTTTTTTATATTTGTAATTTGTCATGATGTCTTCTCAGTCTAAATAAATATTCACTTCTGTACCTAATTTTGTGTTTGTAATTTTATATTTTTTGTTTGGAAGAGGGGGACCCAAAATTAAGTTTCAGCCCGCACATAATCTAGAACTGCCTCTGAATATGGCCACTAGTCAGTACAGTCTAGGAGTGATAACTTGAAACTAATGGGGTGAAGAAGTAGGTCAAACAGCAGGGAAAGGAAGCTGGAGACATGGGTCATTATGTGTTTGAATGCGTAACAAGTCAAGGAAACACCTCAGTACCAAATACACTGGCTGCTAGAACAGTTGCAAAGAGATTTTCATTGTGCATCAACAATAAAATGTTTTGCACAAGTAGTCGCTGACCCACTTTGTCTGCCCAGGCAGGTCCCAACCCACACTATGCACATTCCTTAAATACTTTCCAAGTTTCAGGTTATCAATTGTCGGATGCATAAACTTCTGTTTGATTTATTAAGCAATATCAAAGGGGAAGTGAGACTGAATGTGAAAAGAGGCGACTCATTTTTCTGTCTCACTTTCCATTGGGTATCACTTAGTGAATCATAGGGAACAGTATCCACCGAGTGAAAATTGGACATGTTTTATAAGTGTGAGTAGGGTGATTTGGCAGTTGCTCTGCCTTGAAGATGGAAACAGGATCTTGGAAGTTATGAAGAGGCTGGTCATGTCTATCAAGAGAGAGGACCATATAGGTGATCATGTCAGTTGCCATAAGACCAGGATTTTAACATTCTCTGTACTGTGAACTTGTTGGAACAGATGTGTCATTGCCATCATATCGCCTCTGTGACGAGTGTGTATCTGGTGAAGTGTGTGTGGCACTGAGAGCTGAGGATGTGCCAACTTGTAGACAGCCTCATGATCCCACTGACCCAACAGGTTGTGGAGGTCACTGTCTCATTAATACAGAGCTGTGCCACAAACTTGATGTAGATGCATTCAGGTGAGATTGCATACATTGTTATTAATGTTACAAGTTACAGAATGTCCACAGTGATTACACTTATGGAGTATTCACTCTGTTTTTATTCCCATTATTTCTGCCTGTACATGCCACTTAATGTTTAAGATCAGACAGAAATAAGGCACTTTACATGAATACCTATGTTTATGTATGTTTATATCTAGCGCTTCACAAGTTGCAATAAATACAGAAGAGTCAGAGGCCAGAGAAACAGATGAAGATCTATACACAATGTACTGTAGCATATACCACGTTGAAAAATGAAGTCATGATTCTGTTTAGTTCAGTTGTGTGTTGCTAATACATGGAGAAAAATTATACTGCATTGCATAGAATGTGGAAAGGCAAATATCAAATAGTTATGGGTTTAGTGCTTTTCTTGTATTTATTAATAAATTTAAAATCTAGAGTGAATGCATCCAAAAATTGTGGTCTGTGGACCATCCATCCATATATGGCGCTACAGCCCCTTCCGGGCCTTGGCCTCCCTCATAAGATGCCTCCATTCATCCCTATTTTCAGCTCTTCTCCTCCATCCTCTTATCCCCAGCAGTTGTAATGCATCCCTCTGGACCACGTCCGCCCATCTCGTTCTTGGTCTTTCCTCTGATCTTGTGGTGTAGAAGTTTCCATTTAAAACCTTTTTTGGAACCCTTTCTTCTTCCATTCTTATTATGTGATCTGCCCATCCTAATCTTCTGATTTTAATGTCCTCCACGATGTTTGGCTCACTGTATAAACTGTAGAGTTCACTGTTCCATCTGGGATGCCAGCATCACCCTTCTTGTGTTGGACTGTATATTCTTCGGAATATTTTCCTTTCAAACGTGTTTAGCATCTGCTCTGCTGTTTGTATTAGTGTCCAGGTCACACTTCCATAGCATAGTATTGGCTTAATGTTTTGTACAATCTTATTTTGTTGTTTTGATGGATTTGTTTAGATCGGAATTTGGTTTGCAGGGAGCTGTAAGCTTTATTAGATGCCAGAATTCTAGCTCAGATTTCTTCTGTTTCATCACTGCTATCATTTATTACTGTCCCTAGATATTTAAATCTCCTGACCACTTCAATCTTGTGATCCTCAACAGTCAATGTTCCTCCCTTTCCAAGTCTCCTGTTCTGCACCATTGCTTTTGTTTTATCAACATTTATT
>Ga0123357_10004342_pt1 | contig 16616 bp, 21 predicted proteins | sample TergutEmb28metaG_FD_89873 | JGI IMG/M metagenome (GOLD analysis project Ga0123357, IMG submission 89873) | Embiratermes neotenicus P4 segment gut microbial communities from Petit-Saut dam, French Guiana - Emb289 P4 | ecosystem: Host-associated > Arthropoda: Insects > Digestive system > Gut ... | reverse complement strand
GTTCCGTGAAATGCAGGGAGTTTCTTGACTAGCTGCAGACCAGTTAGCTTCTCAAGAAGGACTCTGCACCATGGAGTAAGTAAGTATAGCAGATAATAGAATTTATTGTTAAATTGTTACACAGTTCGTCTCCCACAAAACCCCAAGGCAGTCCTTGATACCTAGATAACCGTAAAGCCTCTGACTAGGCCATTGCTACCATTCTCAGGATAGGCCTCTTAACGGCCACAGTAGTCACCCGAACTTACTGCTCAGCTGGGCGCTACACAAAGTAGTGACAGTGGTGTGGACACAACCCTCATGTCATTACATAGATTGTTGATAGCGGTGTGGACACAACACCCCGGCACTACAGAAATTGGTGACAACGGTGTGGGCAACACCCGGCGTCACTATAACTCTATGACCAGACAACAGTATCACTGTCCCATGATACCAGCAAATAATGTATGATGCAGGATATTTTAATGTGTGCAAAAGAGCTTGCTTTGTCCAGATAATAAAGACACTAACCTGTACTTCCAACTTTGTGGGTTTCAGATCTATGCTAGGGAACAAAGACCCATCATCCTCTTGCATTCCAGAGCCGCTGGTCACTCCCCTGCTCTCAGCTGGAGTAGCCGGTTTGTTGCTGCTAGGATGATGAGATGCAGCTGTAGCCGGTCCCCCGGTGTTCAGATCTCCACGAGATATGAGAGTGCACATGTACACATCATGGGAAAATATGTCGTGGCGTATCAGTTCAGAGAAAAGGTGTACTAGGTTTGTAAACATTGCACGGTTCTGGGGACTCGGATTGTCTTCTGTTGCGAACAATGAGAAAAAGAGACATGTGTATATAAACAATTAACACAACTACAAAAATACCTACAATAAAATGTATTTTCCTTCACCTGTCCACATACTACATGTGACCTAAGTTTCCTACAGCAGTAAAGATGGAGGCTGCCCTCTTCTGTGTGATATAGCAGTGCATTAGCAATACTTCAAAAAACCCTCTTGCCTCTGACTTCAGGGCTGCAATGGCAGGAACTATGTTCTTCCAAATGGTGGTAAACACCTACCATTACCATCATGAAAACACCCCAACCTTACACAAATAAAACAAGTTAGAAAACACACACAGCGCACAACACTTCTGACACACTTGCTGTTACTGTACCTATAAGTTTCCTCCCTAATTTAGTAACAGCCTACTCTACTGCATTCAACAAATTCAAAATCAATAACGTGTCACTTACATATGGATCAACTGCCTCTTCAGCTTCAACTTGTACCTCACAGAGAACACAGTCCATCTCCATTATAAAGACCAATGGCATAAATGTATATCGAGCTTTGCATAAAGTGCCTGTTACGTTTATCTGATTTTAACCAAACTTCAAACTGGGCAAAAAATTTTAGTAAACATCCCCTAGTATGAAATTTCATGAAAATCTGTCTAGTGGGAGCCAAGGTTCCATGTGAACATATCACTGAACAGGTAAACATAAGAAATCTATTGGGTGGTTTTCACAATTATTATCCACACACACCTGAAAACACTGAACATGGAAGTGACAGTACAAAGGCTACAACCAAAATAAACATAACTCATTCAAACACATACATCCTCAGAGTCACAAGGCCACTGCTCCTCACTTGATTGTTACATTTCCAGAAACATAGCTGTTAATCTGCAGAGAAGACCTTCTACTTGGCAATTAACTCAAATCCTACTATAGTTCAAAAATGATTTAATGTAAGTTATTTAAAATATTCCTACTTTGAAAAATAAACTCAACAGTTCTCACCTAAAATTGGAGCATCATTATCCAGGAATCGCATAAGAAGGGGCTGAAACACTGGGATTCCAGTTGGGACCCCATTTGCTGATGATACAGAGTCCTTTTCATCTGCAGCATCTGTTTCACCGGAAATCAGATCACTTTGTCTCTTCTCTAATAACTTTGCAACAGCCATGGCCCGGTGTTCACCAGAACGCTGACTAGATACAGCCCACTCACATAAGATCTGCACCACAGCCTCATCTTGAAGAAGAGTCTGTAATGACCCACATGGACAGTAACCATGCTGAATAATTATTGACAACTGTATTTATAAGTTTGTATAAGGCAATGTAACTCAATGGTCAAGTCTCATTAAACCAGATTTTAAGGCATTTTTTACAAAGTAAAAAAACTGCGCATAACACACAGGTCATGTCTGCGTGCCTGTGACCTAGCATCTGCACCTAAACAAGTAAAGAGACTCTTTCAGAACTCAATACAGGAAACCTTCACTGAAGACTGTCAGGCAGTCCTAATGTTCATCTACACGGACACACAACACCACTTTACTCAGGGCCACAAATTGAGAAACAGGCTGTGAGGAAGCTTACCAAACTGCAAATAATGCCATGCTACTACATTCTGGTGTACACTATTTCCCATTTTTTTTACTGAAAATAGTAAATCCCTTCCTCAGCCCCTCAAAAAGTCACACAGAAAATAAAACATTTATTGTACTATACTGAGGTCATGTACAGAAATCCCACAGTTTGACAACTCCCTCACCCACAAGATGTCCAGTAATTCTGTTCACACATGTGTTGGTAGTGATAAACTTAAACACATGATACACTTCACCAGTGTCAAGCACTTTAACCGGGCTGATATAAACCCGCAGAGGCACAGAGAGAACAGAACGGTAAGCCAAAGAGGAAGGGACTTGAGTACTGTCCCAGTTACCATGAAGTGTCTTCCTTCTGTAACAGGACAACACTATCTGAAGTACATCACAGTCTCACAGGTACTTAGCAAGCTTCATTTGAATGCATATTTGGGCCACTAATTGGTATGCCACACTGTATTTAATGGACCAAAATTAAACGTGGACTATGTTGATAAGCATGCTTCCCATAGTGCATGGCTACATACATATCTTCCTTTTTCAAAACTTTCATGTAGAAGGACCCTCAGACACCCCATTTCATTCAGGGGTCCTCTACATCCACACATGTGCCTCCAATCTGCAAACTGTAACAAACTGCGCTAGCACACTAAGACAGGAAAATGAAGCTACAAACTATATTGAATTACCCAAACACAAGACAAAGAATTTTTTTACTCGTTTGTCATTTAAAATAGGGTTTGGGGTTGCCTTACAATCATATACCAGAATATACACGTTCTGACAGCTGTTGTCCTAAAAACGCCACCTGTCTCTATCCTGGGCCAACCCAATTCAGTCTATATACCCACATCCCACCTCCTGGAGATCCATCCTAATATTATCCACCCATCTAAGCCTAGGTCTCCCCAGTGGTCTCCTTCCCTCCGGTTTCCCCACCAAGACCCTATACACCTCCCTCTCCTCTCCCGTACGCGCCACATGCCCAGCTATATTCCATAAAGCAGTACCAAATTTCCTAAAGATATTCCCTTACCATTTATTAAGTTTTCATGTGATCACATAAGAAATTAAAGAGAACACTTCGCTGTACATTATTTAAAATGGTTGCAGTAAAATTTTTTGCACGTAATCTACAAGCAGTGTGGAAAATTTTGTAAAACTATCTTCAGCTCTTTCCAACAATAACATGCAAATTCATGGCCACGTGTTAATGTAACATTATAGAATGCACAGTTCCCATGGGAGAAAACGTCTTACATACAAAACTATAAACATACAGATTAATTGTACATAAACATATGTAACTTATCAACTCTACCATAAAAACTGTAAAAGTGATGCACATTTAAACATGAGAACAATATAGACATACATAGTCTGCTCTGTTATCACTTGAAGGGTTACCACCATTGGCGCCGTTGTTTGAAGCAGTACTATTAGTGCCACTATTATTAGTGATGTTGCTAGTCCCACCCACAACACTAGATTCCTTGGTCCCTGGAGGTGAGAATATTTTGGCATACAAGGTGTCAAGTGAGTTGGTGGCATCCATCCTGTCAAAACTGTGTCTATCCAAAGCATCAAGTGCAGTGAGAACCTGAAACAATTTTGTCAGATATTCCACTTACAATAAATGGTATAAAATACCCACAAAACTATAGGACAGCTGAGAAATCATCAAACCTCTGCTGACTTACTGAGTGGACTTGCATGTGCATGCCATGTACCATGCTGATCGGGTGTGGCAACACTGCCAGTATATGTATCTACACACCATGTGCCATGCTACATAGCACATCGTGGGTAGATAACAGAACCACGCTGCAAGATCAGTATGGGTACAATGACTTCTCCCCACTTCACTATATGTTGCAACAAATCAAAGAACTCGATCTCGAAACAACTATGACTGACCACCTGAATCTGCGTAATACTGACCTTGCTGGTAGTCCGTCCTGCAGTTGACTGCTGCCACTTATCACAAGACCATCGCCCCTCAGCTGCTCTGCTTCTATTACGAATGTGTTCTTCTGCTGCACGCAACTGGCGTCTTAATATGCCAAAAACAGGAAGATCAAGATAAATTATTTTGAAGAAATAGAAAAGCAATAATATCATTCCACTGCTGATAATTTAACACTTCAAAACTTGAACTAATCACACACATGAAAATGATGGGCAAATCTAATAAATACTATAAAAAACAGGTTTAACAAAAATAATACAGCTCAACTTACACATATAGTAATATGCTACTACAGCAGTGAAGATATTGGGGCTTCCTGATCATCCCATTTGATAGGCAGTAAGGTGCCAACAGACGAATAACATGCAAATACTACCTATTGAGCCAATCTACAAGAAACATGAAACCAGTAATCCCAGTTGCCCCAGGAGACATAAAACAAAGCAAGAAATGCTGAAGATACAGTAAACCTACCTAACTGCAGGATTGGTGGCCCTCTGGGGCATGGGAAGTGTTGAGGGACTGCACGGCAGATGGTCTAGTGGTGAGCCATTCAAAACTGATGGAGATTTGCCCTCTCCCACACAGTTCCATACAAGAGCTGTCGGGCAATCAAGAGTTATAGCCTGTGGACAACAAACACAGATTTTACTTCTCAAAATGTAGGTCACAGCTACCACAAACACATTCCAATTACATTTACTCTCCAAACATTCCTCCTCATTATTATCACAAAGTTAGACCATCACTTCAATCTGTTGCAATTTATTTGGTTTGCACAAATATGAGGAACCAGCAATAGCAAGCTGGCAGTGATTCAATGACTGTATAAGTGAACACTTTAAATGTCTCAACAGTCTGGCACTGAAAAGGTTAAACCCTCTTAATGTACAGTAGTTATCTAAGTAGCAACTACATCAACATTCAGGAATTCTGCATTTCGCCCACACTATTTTTTGCACGGATTTTGCATGACTCACAAGACAGTTTTTATCTCCCTAAATACCATTAAACAGTTGGTCTTTGTAAAGGAGATGTGGAAGGCTTTCTGTGAAGCATGAACCATATTTTATAATACTATTTATGAGCAAAGCTCATTAGGTTATCCAAGATCTAAACCAACCTGCAAAATAGCACTTAATCCCAATACGATATCTCGATGATGTGGGCAGCCCATGTATTCGCTGAAAGTCACCAATAATGGACTGATTGCCACTGTCGGTTGTGCTGCTCCTGCCTGTGGCAGCACACCACTGGAACAATATGTTATATAGAGGTAAAGGTGTCTCACCCTCTCCCTAAGGACATCTGTTTATCGCCTTCCTTGCAAGAATAACAGCTGTAGCTGGTCATACCAAAATTGTAAAACAAAAAAGTACCATAAACATGGCACAATTAAAATATTCACTGTATGGATGGGAAAATATGTCTCTTGTTCTAAGGATGATGGTGTCTGAGAACTGGGTGCTGAGGGGAACGATTGAACATATGAGGAAGTAACAGGAGGGTGGAGAAAACTGCATAGTGAGGAGCTTCATTATTGGTACCGTTAACAGGTATTATTAAAGCAACCAAAATATGGAGAATGAGATAGATGAAACTCTTGAAAAGATGAGAAACACACCCACATCAACAGGAAAGGATGACAACTAACTAACTTATTCCATAAAGAAGAGTCCGTCTTGAAAAGCTAACATGTCCTCAGCTAGTCTAGAAATTACACACATTTTATGGAACCCGAATGTACATTACCGCGTTTACCAGTGCATGCCACCTGTCCCTGTCCTGACCCAGATCAATCCTGTTTAAGCCCCCCATCCCAATTCCTGAAGATCCATCTTAATATTACCCTCCCATCTATGCCTGGTTCTTCCAAGTGATCTCCTTCCCTCAGGTTCCCCCCACCAAAACCCTTTATATGCCTCCCCTCTCCCTCATACATGCTATGTGCCCTGCCCATCTCATTCTTCTCGATTTGATCACCCGAATAATATTCAGTGAGGAATACAAGTCATTAAGTTCCTCGTCACGCAGTCTTCTCCACTTGCCTGTTACCTCATCCCTCTTAGGCCCAAATATCCTCCTAAGCATCCCACACTCGAACACCCTCAGCCTCAGTTCCTCCCTCCTCCTCCCATTGTAAACGACCATGTTTCATACCCACACAAAACAACAGGCAAAATTATAGTTCTTTATATCTTTATATTTTTGGACAGCAAACTGCAGACAAAAGATTCTGCACCGAATGACAGCAAGCATTCCATGACTTCAATCTGCTTAATATCATCCTGAATGGAATTCTGATATATGATGGAAGCTTCCAAATATTTAAAAAGTTCGACACTCTCAAACGAACTATTACCAATCCTATGCTGTGATTTTGCCCTGCATTCTGTTCTCGAGACATGACCATGCACTTAGTTTTCTCAGCATTTACTTATAGACCAATCTCATTCCCAGAAGCTACTAAAACTTCTGTGTTTTTCTTAATAGCACGTATGCTTCCGCCTAGTATATTAACATCATCAACATAAACCAGGAGCTGATGAATACCATTTAATTTCAAGCCCTTCTGGTTTACCTGAACCCTCATAATGGCACATGCTAAAGCAAACAAGGAAGGGTCATACAAAAACCAATTTGAAATAAACGGAGTTGCTGATACAGACTGGAATTATCTGGCTCAGGGAAAAAGTCTAATGTTGGGTCTTGTGATGACAGTAATAAAAATTACTCAAACTCATAAAACTGGCAGAACATTAATAAATAAATCTTGTTATTCACTTTCTTTTAACTACATGTTGCACAACAACAAGAACCACAGTCTTACTTTTGAATATACAGTGAAACCCGCTTAAGACAACCCAACATACAAAGTCATCCTACCCAAGATGTTAAAATAATTTAGCACCAACATTTTTCCATATGGTTAATATGTATGTTGTTCCCTTTCTCCTGCTTTAAAGAATTTCCAACCTTGGAAGCGCGAAAAGTCTATGACACAATCAATTTTTCACCCTCTTAATAAGTTTATGTATCAACACCTTATGCAGTTTCTCATTTGCTCAATTTTTACCAACATAAAGATAAAGGTAAAGTTCACCCTAGAACAGGCCATGAAGGCCCAGAGGGGGAGTAGAGTAATAGCTCTACTCTTTCTTTAACCTCGGCGCTATAACCACTATAGGGAGTAAGTCCTTTATTAAGAGTCAAAATTGTACATTTGGAGGATATGTCAGAATTGTTTAAATTGGTGGTTTGGTTTATGATGGAAGAGAAATTGTACAGAGTCAGTATTGCAGCTTACAGGGGCAGAGAGTTTTATGACGGGTATAGCGAGCTAACAATTTTGATGTCTGTCAGTGTCAAAATTGATGGATTAGGGAAGGTTTGAAAAAAACTGATGTTGTAAACATTGACAGCTTTTGGACATCTTAAATCTTGCTGGGAAGATTTACAATGTTAGGCACGCTTGGACACTAAAAGAAATCAGTAAGATGGGTGAAGGAATTCACACGGGTGATGACAACTGAACAATGCCATGAAAGCCAATGGGGTTAACGTATTCAAAATTCTGACCTTTGGACCTCTTAGGGAGTAGCGAAAATTAACATTTGGCCAATCCGGAATAGTAAGAAAATTTAATGGGGGATGAACTTGAAGCTTACGAGTTTTGAAAAACCTAACACAAAAGGAGTCTGGTTTATACCCTGGAAGTGACAAGTTGTGTAGGCGTACCAAAGCTAGCAGTGAATATGCTGTTTCCAAGGGCGCATCCATACATTAAACAGATCTGTATATTTCAACACTGGGAAATATTATAAATAATATTAAGAGTGACAAGTTGTTAATAATATTACTGTTCCACCATTTAGAACACTCAGAGTCCCTGAGAGAAAGACATGCAAACCGAATGAAGAGCTGGGTGGGTTGTAGCGCTAAATGGGAGTGGGTGGTCAACACCATGCCCCAGCTACTTTGCCCCCAGGAAAGACCCAGTACCCATTGCATAGGAGCCAGGATGGGCCTCAGGGTTGGTCTGGACAGGCGCAGAAAATCTCGCTCCCACTGGGATTTGATCCCCACACAGTCCAGCCCAGTTTTTTACCAGCATATAGTAATGAAATAATGCTTTCAGTCCGTAAAGACTGATCTCCAAGGTTGCTGCCACCATGGATCAAAGGTACACATTGGCAACTCTAATGTAAAACATTCCAACTGCACTGCCACCAATTTCCATACATGTATTTCACACAGCCTGATGTAACATCATGGTACATGTGTCATCTACTGCATGAATAAGAATCAGTTTGATGGAACATGTTATTGTTTTACTTTAATTTAAATAAGGTGGAGAATTCTGTGTGCAAACCTCAAATACATATATATATAGTGTTCACATCAAATTGCAATGTGTGTGTACAGTTTCCATCATGTAGTGCCATTAGTTATTGCACACGTGATTAGCATGGTCAATATATCAAAATCAAGCACAAAAAGTGCACTGCTCTGAATGAAAGAAAATATGGGCATTACAAACATGGCAAGCACTACTTAAAATTCTCCCCACAAAGAAAAAAAATTGGTGAACTCTGAACTTCTATGTCATTTCACAACATGGGACACAGTACTTGGTCTGTTAGTGAAAAGGTGGGCAGAGAGGTAAAAGCAGCAAAATAGAGTATGGTAGAATCAGTATTTTAAGGAATAGCTGTGGTAAGAATGGGCTCTTCAACTACCAGTTCCACTTTTAAAAAAAATCCTCTTTTGTTGAAGAACATGTCAAAGTCACTAAAGGTAAGGCCTGAAGTGTGCTTTGATGGTAAAAAGAAATCACTTAATGCGAAATTTATACAGAAAAATACCCAAGTACATGGAACGTCAATTTTTATACAAAATTACAAAATGTCTTCAAGCCTACTCTTTCCAGACATTTTTCTTTTAATAAGCTTAGTTTGTTGAACTTTTCCAAAAACCCCCCGTGGTCTGGCATATGATTCTGCTGCTGTAAGTGTGGCAAAACAAAATGCCAAGGACAAATACATATAGTAACAGAACTATAAATCAAATGTGCATTAAATGTACAAATATGCCAATAAAAGAAAGCGGCAAAACACAAAAAAAGTCATATACTCCACACGAGAGACAAGAGTCCCAGTTAAGAATCTGGATTGTTTTAATCATATTATCCTTGGTTATGCACTTTTATAAGTTCTTCTTTCTCCCCTCCCCCTACACACATTTATTTTACCAGGTAATACTCTTGTTGACAGAGGGATAGTAAACTTACATATTTCCTGGTAAGAGAGGGCTCTGTGGCGAAGATGATGGTGGTAGTACCGGAGAGGAGGTTACAGCATTAGTAGCAGTCATATCAGTAGCTACAGAACACAACTGAGAAAGTTTCTTAGCACAAAGGTAGGCCAACTTGCGAGCCAGCAGCTCTGACTGCACAAACTCATCCAGATATTGTAAAGCAAGTGGTAATAAAAGCTTCAAAATCCCATCATCTGCTGGAGAGGATTTCATCTTATCCAAGAGTTCCAATATCCACTGAAGAAATTCCTGCCGTTCAAGCAGACCTTCCTGTTAAGACACACGTTCATGGGATGAGAATTATAACAGAAACAATAAACCAAGAAAAATTAGATTTGAAGTTCACAATGCTGTACATATTAAAGTTATGGTCTCCTGGCAAGTGATTCCATGCAGTCTGCCACACAGGGAAAAAAACTCTGAATAATCTATGGTGAATTTCTTGGGGACAAAAGTACCATGTACATTAGAGTAACCTTATACTGAGGGTACTTGAATATATTGTGACTATTTCGTGTGGTGTGTATCTTGTACTGTGGTTGTTTTAACTTGTTTTGTAACATGTCTATGTGAATGTGTGTGTTGTGTAATGTGTGGGTGTTTTGGTAATGTATACTTGGATTTAGTGTGTTTTGTATTGTTTGTACCGTGCTTTTGTATTGTATCATTCATATATATTTTATTCTTATTTGTTTTGTCGGCAGCAGCGATGGTAGTGATGGAGGTGGCGGTGTTAACAATAGCAGTAGTAGTAGTAGTAGTAGTAGTAGTAGTAGTAGCAGTAGTAGTAGTGGTGGTGATAGTAGTAATAGTAGTAGTAGTAGTAGTAGTAGTAGTAGTAGTAGTAGTAGTAGTACCTACTGCTTCCATCTTCTGGTAACTACGAAGATAAGACAACCTTATTTTGTACTACTTGTATGCAAGGAATAAAGTTTAAAACCAAAAAGTATCTGTACACTCATGTTTATAATACACAATACAGTAATCTCTCAGTACATGAGCTATCTGTTAACTCTTCTTCTTCTTCCCCCTCACAGAAAAATTGTTCTTAGAGCCTCTTACTTGTTGTTATCAATTCCCACATATTCTCAAATGCACAGAATATCACGGCATCCCTGAACAGTGTGTGTGTCTATGCAGAAGCAGCAGTACAATGGTATCTATCATTTCTTCTTGTAGCTTTGTTGTAAAGTTCACTACTCTTGGTGTAAATCATTTTGCATCAATTAAAAGATAAAGATAAAGGTTTCCCTTAACACGGCACAAAGACTGAAGATGGCGGAAGAAATGTTGGGCTTCCATCCTCACTTGGACATTCAGCACAACTAGGGTGACACAGCTGTCAGATCAACGTGCTGGCTGCTAGTACACCCAAGAAAATTCCTTGGTACACAATTTCTCTTAGAGGCGCTACCGATTGTAGACAGAAGGAATAGGTCACTTGAAAATTTCAAACAACCCTACCGGAAATTTAACCCTGAACTTCCCGTCCTGGGGCATGACTGCAACCAACTGCACCACCACTTGCCCCGCATCATTTAAAAGGTAAAAATCTTTTATGTGCCATGTTTATAATAAGGACGGTATATTTGCAGTACAACTTTTTATGTAACTATTGTTTATGCACAGCTTAATGGCTAAAATTGCTATTTAAATACAGAATTGATTATTAATGTTATTTTTTTCATATTTCATATTTAATTTCATTTTCATATATTTCATTATTGCGCATTCTGTATATGAGGGAAGAATAATTTCAGCTCAAGAACAAATCAAAATTTATGTAAGTAGTAGTAACAGGAAGTTAATTTTCCTTTATGAGGTTTTGCTTTGAAAGAAATTTTCAAAGTGTACAGTAAGTTCAAAAAATGAGGCATTACTGTCACATATAGTTTGAGATAAAAGTTAAGTCCCCACCCAAGCAGAGTAAGTGAAGTTTTACTCTGGAAACAGAGAGTATTGCAGCTGGGGGGGTGACCTAATTGCTGAACACTTTCAACATCAGCCAAGTGACACACATATCACTTACCTCATAAAGATATTTGGCTAACTGGATACAGTACTGCCACTGCCTCTGAGCAAGCTTCTGTTCATCTGTCATAGCAGGTGGAGACATGCTTGTAGGAGTCTGTGTGGAATTTACAGCTGATGGCTGTGGTGTAGCAGAACCAGTATTTGTATTTACACTCATGTTCGTATTTGAACTTCCACTGCCAGGTGCTGCTGTTGAAGAGCCATTGCTCACTGCAGTCCCAGTACCGCTACCACTGCCAGCAGGATTGTTACCACTTGTGCTGTTACTTGCAGCACAGCTGCTGCTGCTGCTACTGCTGCTGCTGGTGCTGCTGCTGCTACTGCTGCTGCCACCACTATTAGTGCCCGTGCTTGCAGCTCCACCACTTGCACACCCACTAACGTTTCCTCCAGACTGATGGTAAAAATCTTGAAGTTTGTTAAGTTGGTCCTTCAGAAACTTAGTAAGTGTACCTGTCCATTCTGTAGGTGAAAGTAAAGCACGTCATATACATATCACACAAGCTGTGTGCATGTCATGTGACTACTAATTCTCACCAACATTTAGCAAATACAATTAAATTGTGTGTCTAAACAAGAGAATTAAAATGAATAAAAGTCTACAACAAATGGCATCAAAGTTAACTGCATTACACAATTCTTAATGAAAACAAAACGCAATGAAATGTAAACGGACACAAAATTGTTAAATACTTAGACAGCCACTCTTGGGATCACACCACCACATTCACTTTGGGTGACACTCATATACAACTGACACCACAATGTTATAATTACTATGAACATAAGCAGCATACTCCTTAGCAGGATTTAAGGTTTTCATGATAATGAAGACTTATATTGTAATCTTCTGGGTTATGCTACTGTATAGTCTGAGAATCAGTACCAGTGTTTCAGTGAAACATACCAGCCTGGAGACAGGCATGTTATGTTCCACCAAAACACCACAAGTATTGCCTATGTGATGGTTTAGTGATTTATAAAATGTTTAATTTGAGTGGTACTGAAACACACAGCAAATAGAAATTACCAGCAACAAATGCTAAGATATTACACACTACTACTGAGTCCAAGAAAATCCAGCAAAACGAGAAGTCTTACCTTGAGAAGGATCAGACAGCTGACGTTTCTTGATCTTCACTTCTGACACAGCTACTGTATATGCATAACTCAGTTTTATAAACCATGCTGCTCGTAGCATTGGAACTTGATACTCACAAAGCATAATAAAAATTTCTTCCTTCTTGTTAAAATTAGGTGCCTAGTGAAAAATTATGCTAAAATTACTCCAGTGAAACCAAGTGTTATAAATTAAAACACAAAAATGTGAAATTCTGACTATTGTCCTACTATGAAAAAGAATCCCATACATCAACCCCTTCCAAATATCCCTCAAGCTCTTAATCTTTGCTATCGAGCATACTTTCCTTTACTCTGCTCCAACTGTCTAAAATAAATACAGAGCTTGAAATAATGAATGAATTAGAATTTGCAAGATCTAATGAATCAGAAGAGACTGCAATAAGCAAATACATAACAGCCCAAGACCAAAGTAACTTCACAGAAACATCCGAGATCACATGTCAGTTTACACATGCTGTATCAACATTGCAAAGTGATTCACATTAACACTTGCCTTTTTTGCTAAACTGCTCAATGGTTTGCTACCAGCAAGGTCTTTAAACCAAGCTTCAATAGCATTTTTGGTTCTCGCAGTAGCAGGCCAGAAGTTGTCTTTGGGGTTTATCTGCTGACGTTTACGTCCTGTATCTGGCAGAGTGTTCAATTCCTCCTTCTTTGTCAAAATGGCATTGAAATATGCCCCAACCTAAGTAAGAAAATGTTTACTTATTATCAGTGATGGAATGTTAGCTACAATGTGCTAAAATAATAAATACGCAGTAACCTCTTCTAATTTTACATACTTTTGAAGCAGTAATATTGCAATTTCTTGCTGTTCCAAATTCATCTGACAGCTGAGGCAAAGTAGTAAACCCATGCTTGACGTTTACTGTTGTCAATTCATCCTGAAATAATGAAAACTTATGAATAACCCAAACAGTTACATTCAGGTTAGGGGAAAAGAAAAACATGACCAGTGTGAGTTGAAGTTGGCCCAGTGCTCTCCCACACTACCTACATGCAGACCTCCCCTCTCTCAACACAAACAGCAAACCAAGAATACAAACACAGAATAAGTGATAGCCAGTACACAATCGACAACTGCTGTGAAAAGAGAGGTAATCACCACACAGGTGAATGGCATAGAACAAGTGTACGTTCTGTCCCTGACCCATGGATAAATACTGACACAATGTGTTAACACCATATTATATACTAAGACACACTGCAGTCCTAGAATGTGATGCCAAATAGTTTGATAGACAAGTGCTAAGATCTCGGAGGAAAGAGCCTGCCATCTGAAGATGGAGGCAACAGGTTTCTCCAAAACACTGGTATCAATTACACCACACCATGTAACATCTCAAAACACTGTACCCTTAACATTCACCAGCACAAGAACCAAACATGTACTTTACACTCCAGTTTAACCTTCCCACAGTGACAAACTTTTTTTTATACTCATCATACAATGCAGCTCAATACAACAATCAATAATTCCATTAATCATCCACCTTTCTGTGACACTCACATGCAGTTCAATCAAGTTATGGCATCACCAATGTTTCCTGAATCCCATGAATTTCAAAGCCAACTGGTTCATAAGCAGATCACTGATATTTGTATCCTTCTAGCCAAAACTTGTTGGAAAATTTAGCACATGTATTTACATACCTGGTTACCCAGTTCTGTCTAGTTATGTGATTTTAATAACTAAACCCATATTAGCATTTTGCTTGTTTTACTAACATATGTCATCAATGACTGAACTATTAAAATTGATTATACTGTCACTCATCATTCATACAGGTCTTGTAATAAAACTATATGTTATGTTAACTCACTACCGCTTATGTGGAATGCCAGACATAACAAGTATTCAGCTGTCGAGGCATGTCTTGTTGTTATACATTTAAACATAACATTTGTGAAAATGCATTCAAAACAATTTACAAGACACTAAGTTAAAAAATAGTGCTATAATGCAAAACCCCTGAAAATTATTTCAATAATGAGTTTCTTTTAGCTGTCACATGATAAAAATATAAAATGAAATTAACAATCCCAAGATACACTGTCAACATATATGTCAATTATCAAAATTAATAATATTAATCAGTATGCCCTGTACAGCTTAATCATGATGGATGCTAAAAATAATGGCTCACAGCTACAGTAAATAATTCTGAACATAATTTTTAAAGTTTATTCAATAACACAGTCACAGACCCAGACTATGTAGCATGGTATTGAAGTACGGTTAGTAAATAATGAACTGGAAGGAATATGGAAGTGGAAAAGCCCCAATGTGAGACACTATTCTGGCATTTGCCTACAGGCACTGAGGAAAAACATGAAAGCCCCCCTCAAAACAGCCAGTCTCAGAGCTTAGATTTGAATTCAGGACCTTCCAAACACAAAGCTGAAATGCCACCTACTTAACATACCGATAACTGGTAATTTACCAGTTTGTGCATTCACAACCACAATAATGATCATGTCAAATAATACATGGCTTTTATCATGAATTGCATACCTCTTTCTGTTTTGGCTCCTGCGGATACACATCTGGAGGACCAAGCCGTGGTCTCTTCAGGGCTCGTTTTTCGTAAGAGAACCCCATCATTGTAGCCTAAACCAATTTTTAACCGCAACTTCTGCTTAAATGAAAAACAGGCAACAAAAAAATTAAGCCCATATGTTTATTTTGCATAACACGGATATAAGAATTTGTAGTTCAGACTGTGGTTACATATTCTTCCTAAATTACGTAAAATATGTACCTCACATTCCATATCAATGTTTGTTGCTTTGGTTTAACTCCCCACTCCTTTCCAGTAACAAGCAGCAAACTGACGTTTTTCATGAGTTTGTATGAAAACAATCCCAGATATAAGTGAAGACGAGTATTTTCCTATTTCAGTGCCGCAGACTACTATTCCAGTCACTATTCATGACAACTTCTGTAATGTACTGAACTGGATCAGAATGTGGCTCCCTGGATGATTTGCCCGATGTCCGCACATAGCAAAATGGACAGGTTACTAACAATGTAAATTCCTTAATCAGTTGTATTTACTGGGTTTTGGCACTTGATACCCAACTTCCACTTACACAAGTCTACTACACGAATAACTTCGCAGAGCATGATTGGTATACGTTTGAATGTGCTGTATTACATTCGCAACACAACCATCAGCAACAGCATTCCCGGGTACATTTTGAAGCTCTGTTATGCTTAACGACGATACGTACTTCAAAAATAAAAAAAGTCAAATTTTGACTATTCATATCAATAACCAAATTCGGTAAAATATCACCTAATAACAAAGAACTGCGAGTTGCCTACACTTAGAACCATAACTTCGCACACAGACATATTGTACCACTAGATCACAGATTACTACTTACGATACTAAATGATCTGTGGTGCCGCCTATCGTGAATTTCATTACTCACAGATTGCTTTCATGGATCAGAGTCAATGATAATCCTTGGCAACGCGGCTACTCATGCTGCCATCCATTAACTCGACCAAGTTGGAACATCGGTAAACAGCGCCTCTACTGGTACTTCTGAGTACTACTCGTATTAAACTCGATAACACAATCGATTACTATGCCTGTAATTTCCTGCCGCCAAAAAATGATTTCTTCTGGGAGCTTGTCGTTAACACAACTTCAAATCCACGTATACTGCACACTTTAAAACACGTACAGAAATTTAAATTACATGATTTTAAGAATATATAAACTAAAATGTAATACATGTAACAAAGCATACG
>Ga0123357_10004341_pt1 | contig 16619 bp, 10 predicted proteins | sample TergutEmb28metaG_FD_89873 | JGI IMG/M metagenome (GOLD analysis project Ga0123357, IMG submission 89873) | Embiratermes neotenicus P4 segment gut microbial communities from Petit-Saut dam, French Guiana - Emb289 P4 | ecosystem: Host-associated > Arthropoda: Insects > Digestive system > Gut ... | reverse complement strand
TGACAACCCCTAAGGCAACGTTGTTGGACGTCGCCTAGCCCACCGCCAACTCCACAACGCATTAGCTCATAGAGATTATGTAAGATTATCTCTGATTGCTAATAAATGGTATTAAAAAAAAAAAAATGAATGCACTGCCCTATATACAGTATATAAGATACTGATATACAGAAAACAATTTTTGGTATCTATAAAGGTAAAAATATCAACACTAATTGTAAATGGTTTTATAAGGTGCCTTGGAGTGGCAGAACAAAATGTACATACATATGTATGTACACAGACACACTCAAAATTCCATGGGAAAAAGTTAAACCCATTACAGGCAAGCAACTCTCTTCATGGTACAGAACATACATCAAACTGAAGCTCTATGCTTTCTCTATAAATACACATAATATCTTTCCATAGAAGGACAAGGATATGGCAAGAATAACAAATACAACAGCATGAATATACAATGCTTGAAGTGGCCATACAGATATGCCATCAGCAAGAGCAACCTTACCTACTTAGCCATTAGATGTAGTTTATCAGTACAGACATACAACTACAGATTAAATTATATGCTCCTGCTGTATACATCTACAAGGCTTATGGACTGGCCACACAACTGATGGCTACTCAGTGTGGGTATTAAAAGGTTAAACAGATTATTATCTCGCAGTTTAGTTAGACAATGCAAGCAACCAAATCTTATGGAGTGATGGTGGCTATCATTTTCTGATTGGGGTTTGTACAGTAACTATGTTCAGAAACAATAAATAATGAGTGAGATAACTATGTCCTCTTGTGTAAACAGTAGTCTTTAATAGGGTGTAAAGACAGAAATGTCCTTTACTTTTGGTATTGAAGGCCCTCCACGTCCCATCTTTAGACACGGTCACCATACGAGATGAATCAGCACTGAAGCCAACATCATAAACACCTGAGGAGTGGCCAGTTAGTTCAAATACACGTGAGAGTTGCTGGAATTCACCTAATTTTGAAAATTTCACCTCCCACACTTTCACATCAGGAGCAAAACCTGTAAATCAGAAAGACAAATAATACATTATAAATTCTGTAACATACACATAATAGTACATTCCTATATGCTAGCAGTATTGCCAGACTCATGTAAAAGATAAAATTTTGAGCCTTAAAAAACAAACAAAACATATTTGTTTTATAACTGTTTTATCCTTTCAATATTCAGATTTTATATTGTTACTGCAACATACAATACCAAAAAATTTCACCAGGATAATTTTTTAAACTAAAAAGCACTATCCTCATTGGTGGTTCCAGTACTTTTTTAACACCTGTGTCCAAGACCATATGGAGTTCAGAACTCTTATTTACTTTTTGCATGGGGCCTCTGAAAGCTTCATACAGCTAAGCAGCCTCAGCTGTTTTTTTTAGCTTCAAAATTCCAAGTCTTACATGACATATGTGTACTGAATGAATGTTTGATAATCCAGATTTGGAAGCCCTATACTCCACTTACAAACTTGATTACCATGCCTAGAAGGTGTTTGAAAAGAGACTGTGTACAGGAAAATATCAGGACCTAAGAGGGATAAAGTTAGCAGCTGATCCAGAAGGTATGCAACACAATGACTTTCATCATGTATATGTGTTACGTAGTACTGGCAGATTACCCAAACCTTGGGAGTAACCGCCCATGTCCAACAAGTACATAGGGACAGACAAGAAATTTGGTTGGGAAATCTGCTGGAAAGCAGTCCCTTGGAATATTGAGAAAGACAGTATGGGGGTGGATAAAAACAAATGCTGATGTTTTACATGTAAACTATGCAGATATACAGCAATGAAACCATCTACAATATTTTTCTTACCTCTCATAGTTATATATGCACCAGATGTTAGTTTGGGACTTGTCAATACAGTAGTGCAGGTCTTGCCACACCTGTTGCACTTTGGATCCCAATTCTGTCTTCTAGACGGGCTGAGTTTTGGGGATGGGTTAAATCTGACATCAACCCTAAAGTAAACTTCCACTGGGAGAGCTAGATGGCCTACAAATCAGTCCCATTCTCCCAATCTATGTACTACCCAGAAAATATCTGATCAAGCTTATACAGAAAATGTGCTCCAGAAAGGGAGCCACACCATCTAACTGGAAGATGTGGCTAGCATTTTCTCCAATGTGAGTACAACACATGTTTCTGTGATATATACACAGGCTGTACTGGTTACGGTTTATCTGTGGCAAAGAAGAGACCAAATGCTTATTCTTCATTACATCACACACTCCCTTTCAGGCTGCTGAGTTCATGCTCAGTTTATTAATTTGGTACTTAGGACCCCAGATTCAACACACATCTTGACTAACCCATCTTTACACACGGAAAACTCTTTTATGACTAAATATGATTTTGTCCAAAGAATGGCCGATTGCTTCCAGCACTTCACAAATTAACTACATTAATGCATATTTGTTTCCTGTATTTAAAGTGACTGCAGCATTAATTGGAGTTTGTAAGCTGTGAGGTTCAGTGGAGCACAGCGTGCACTGTCGACTGTGGAATGTTAAGCTCTAAACTTGCATGTTTTAATAATTTCTTGGGATTCCACAAAAAACTATGGTGTGTATGCTTCTCTTGTTCTGGTGCACCAAGCTTTCCTACCTCCATCTTACTGAACTACCATTCTCTGTGAAGTTATCCGATGGACTTGTCATCATATTGATGTATCCTGTACATGTGCCTGAACCTACACTGAACTTGAATTATCAGTTCAAACTCATTGAACCACAAAACACACTGTTTTCTGCTGAAACATGACAATTTTCCTGAATGACAACCCATGACTTTGGTCTCAGCACATAGGAAAAAGTGTGGGTAGGGTGGTGCCTTACGAGGGTAACTTCGAGTTCAGCAGAAAAATGTATGTAGTTGGTTTCAATGTATCTACAGCAGCTATTATATAATTAATATCTAAAAATTTGGAATTAATTTTTGTCTGCCCCGCATGAGGCCTGATCTGAGGGATGTTGTGAGGACAGGACAGGGATGCAACCAGCTCAGGATCATGTCCACAGGCAGGTGGCTATATTAGTAATGTCAAACATTTGGGTTCTACTCCACCATTGTTGGTAGGCTTATTTTAAAAGGCACATTACATGGTCTTCAAATTGTGCCTAAGTTGGTAAAAGGGTAAGTAAGATGACTGGTAAATGGTAAGTGAATGCTCATGCAGGACATATCTATTGTGTCACTTACTGCACTCATGGGTCAGGCTAATTCATGTTACAAACGGTAAGCAAATGCAAGGGCTGTTGAAACCCAACTTGGTCATGGGTGTTGATATGCACTGTTTATCTCCAGATATCTTTCTACATATCATTAGGGAGAAATCTGTGGTTCTGCCATGGCCTAGGCCCTGAGCAGATGCAAATGTTCAATTCTGGGAAAAACTTGTAACATCTATGAAAATGGCTATGGCTGTCATTTCCTTCATATGCATCCTTCGCTTAATAACACGTCTTACCATTTGGTGGAACCTACACGGCAATGCCATGACGTACCTGAAGCAACCACAAAACGAGCACATGGTGAGATCTTGGCACATATTGTGGTCATGAGATATGTGTCTGCCTTTGCCAGCTGCTCTCCTTTTAAGTCCCATATAACCAAATCATTCTTCTCAGAGCATGACATCATGTACTTGCCATTGCAAGCAATGCCAAGACCAACCACATCATCTGCATGATGCTGGAAGACAATTTTAAAGTAATGCACAGTAATAATCAATATAAAAAGTGTAACTACAATTCAGATGTTTGGCAGTACCCTATCACTGCCACAGTAAAAACTTGTTTAGTGAAGGCATTCTATTTTTTACACTGCACATTATTTATGTTCTATGGTAACAGAATTAAAGAAAAATCATATATATATATATGTGTGTGTGTGTGTGTGTATGTATGTATATCCTTAATGTTCTTACATCAAGGTGCTGGCCTTGCTGCACTCACAATGCCCTTCTCATACAAGCACTGTGGTCCAGATATCAAAATTTTTAAGCACATAAACTTACTCTTACCTTAGGAAATGTCAAACCTTTAGTGACACCACTGATCCAACCATCAGACTTCTTAGCAACCTTATACACTTCCATCAGTTTTTCAGCAGCTTTGTGTATGATGAATGCCTTCGAATCTGGACTCCATTTAATAAACTTTGCATGATCAAACTCTATGTTGATTCTCAGACACTTGTGATCTTTTTGATCCCAATTCTTAGTGCTCCATATCAAAACAGCTCGATCTGAAATAAAAATGTTGAGATTCACTGTTCACATTCCCGTAGCACACACTTCTTACGTAAAACAAGAGGGCAGATGATGCACTTAGAGATGCAGTACAAGGACTTTTTCTTTACTTTCATAATATCATACAGTTCTAACAGTACATGTGTAAATGTAACTTAAGTTATGCCCATAAGAAAAGCAGGGTGTTTTCTGTGCTGATTTTCACAAACTCATGAAGTGTCAACAGCACTGTGTGCAGATGTATTATATCAAATCTCACCCAAATCAGAAAACAAATACACAAAGGACATACAAACATTCATTTCCATCCCAGTGGTTTACACTGTGCCCATTTTCACAAAACTTACAGCCACTGAAAAAAAAATTATGAACATCTCCTGTACTAATGTTATCGAAATCCAACTAAAAAATGTAGATGATACAGGCAAAATTTATTCATGCACTTAATTAAAATATGGCTTTCACTACATCAACTTTCATGAAACTAATTACTCAACAACATTAAGCAGATGTCTTCTTTATTGACTTTTACCCAAATCAGTCAAGGATCTACAAAGTATGGGGGGGGGGGGGATCATTTATGTGCCTAAGTAAGTGATGTCAATGGTCCAATTTTCATGAAATGTATGCTTGATCGATAATTTTTTGTCAATAACTCCTATATGCAATTTCACAAAAATCTGACAGTTTAGTACCTGATGTCATGACACAAACAGATAGACATACATGGTCTCCACAACAGGTGGTTCCTTTTCTCTTTGTAAAGTACACCTAACTAGAATGGAAAGGTGTTCTTCTATCTACAGCACATTCTTTATAATTTTAAAATCAGTGGTGTGGCTCTATTACAGATATAAATGTACTGTTGCAAAGGTATAAATACTATGAAGAGATTTGCTTTTCTTTGCCCTTAAGTAGTCCTCATGTCCAAAACATTTCAAATAAAATTTACCAGTCTTAATTGGATGCATATTTTATGTGACACAACAGTTATTTGCACAATGAGCCATTGTTGAGAAAACTAAAAAGTCAAATTTGGATTTCATGTAAAGCAGATACAACATTAAACTCTCACTGTATACACCATTAATAATTCTTATTCTGATCTCAAGTGTGTGACAGGCTATCAGAATTTGATTTTCCCTTCAAGCAAAAAATTGGGAAAGTACTTAGAGACTGAAGAGTCTGGTCTCCTGGCATGTGACACTGCACCATTGGGTAAGTGGTTCCCATTGTTCCACAGGAATGCATCACATTCATTTCAAAGAGTTCAGTGTTCATGAACACTCACATACTGAGCAACTGGTCACAACTGCTTCCTGCTACATCCACTCCAGTTCATTATTCACAACCATCTGCTACATAATCTCTGAACTTGAACAAAATGATGTTAAATAACTGAGATCGGAAATATCGTGAGTGAATGAGTGCTAAGTTAGTTGTTTATGAAATTCAGTTGATGTACTGTTTAGTCATCCAGACAGCACTTTTATGCACATAGATATATTCTTTCATTTGTACAGTAAAATTTCATAAATGGAAATATTTAAAGGAAATTATACACAGTAATGGCAAATTTTACCATACTATTAAAGATATCATTTGTAATTGAAAATTTTCAGGAATGTTTAAAGTTACAATCCATAAAATATATTATCTGCCATGTGGATGCAACTAATGAGAAATATAAGCAAATAGGAAGGTGGGACACAACATAAAGTGCAATGGTTATGTTATGTGCCACCAGATTTAACATTCAAAACTTCTACATTCTGCCCAGTGAGCATATTCCAACATTTTGTATGCATCTGTGAACAGCCATTATTTCTTTCAGCAACATTACCTAGTGAAAGAGTGTTCTTACTCTGCAGTGTCACCTAATCTTTATATATACAGGTAGTCTGGTTGTGCTGCTGAGAAAGTGGGTGTAAATCAAACATGACATTCCCATAAGAAATAATAAAGTAGGTAGGGGTTTGGGGCAATCAAAGATGACAGCCTCTTCATATATGGTATATATTATATACATATACTTGTATGATCAGTGTGTTCAATTAATATTTATTCTTAACCTATGTATATTCAAAAGGGATTCTAAAGATCTTCCATACACCGATTTTAAATGCTGGATGAGCGACTGTACGTACAGTACTCTTGGTCAGGCCAAGGGCAAGGCAGATATTAGCAGTGTGTTCCACCTTGTCTCAAGCCCACTTACTACGTTTGCCTTCCATGCTGATTGCAATTCACTGCTTTTTCATTGGGACAATACTAGGGGACGTAGATGTATCTCATTAATGTTGGTACTGTTAATAAAGGCAAATACACACCACAGATGATCACTGTGAACAAAATGAAGTGAATGAGGCATTTTACAGTGAGTTCACTGCCTCCCAGTCTTGAGGATTTTGTATACTCTCAGCAGTGCCTCATGTGCATCTAGCCAAAGGGAGTTAAACTGAGTATGGGGGGAGGGGGCATGCACTGGAAAGTGGTGTAAAGTGTTCAGATGCATTCAAGCAAAAAAAGCGTAAAACAAGGACTCCCTGTAATTCAGGTTAATCACTGTCTTTCAAAGGTTATGCATGATCTAAGAGTACAAACATAACAAGAAAAGTTGATCAACTTGATAAAACAGTATGGCCATGTATTATGCAGACAATAAGATTAGACTGAATCAGTGTCATAATGAAGACCTCTCTTCGGCAATAATGCAGCTGGAGCATGTGAATGACCAATTGCCTATCTAGTGCCGACATTAAGAATGAAATGACCAATACTTCCATTCCCTTCACAGCATACATAGGGACTTCACCTTCACCATACACTTATTAACCATGCACAATTCGGTTTTGCTTCTTGCTGTATTGATAACCATTTAAAGATCAAGCATAACAGTATTCATTTCACATTAAACAGCGCAAACATACGAAGTTACTGAGATCCTCAAAACACTACTGATTCACATTCAAATTGCAGCAATGGACTGGTTATTCAGCAATCAGTTCATGTTTATCCTCTTCCTCCAGGTAAATGACAATACTTTGAAATAACCCACAATCTTTCCTTCAAGATTCACTGTACACTGTAATATTGTCACATAATTTTAATGAAACAATGCTGTCAGCCAAAGCACTGAGGTTTTGTACAACATAGTTTCCAGAAAAATGTGGAGAAAGTAGTTTTAAGTACCCCATGGAACACTTTCTCAACCAGCCTGTGCCATTATCCTATATAATCATCAAAACTTGCTCAGTGCCGCATAACTGCTTCAGCTGATGCAGTGTTAATGGGCTACAAATGAAGAAGTAAATAAACCGTGGTAAATTAATTTCTGAGAGTTTCAATATGCTATCTAAGTTTCAATACGAAGTGCCCAGTGCCTAAACATCACATCATGACGCTATACAGAATAGTGGAGACATGGTCCCCATTATTCTGTTTTAGATCTCAAAACTGGAGCAATGACCAGTTTTAAACACCATCTAATGTATCCTGAAAAATACCCACTAAAAATGACAATGCATGAAATACATGGCCAGTGTAAAAACACTGGTGAAGAGAAAAACCTCTTCCCTGCCAAAACCCTAATTTTCCATCACACAACCAGTTACTTTGCTGTTTTCAGTGGTATCCAAGCAAAGCTTCTGCAGAATACACTATACTGAAAGAAGGGTGACAGGGGGTGTGGTCATATAACTTACAATCCTTAAGAAGAAACAAGTATTTAAAATACTCAGTTAGGTAAGGCAGATTTGAATATGTCCAACCATGATTATTTAATAATTTTCAGTAACAAATTTTGTTTCCATAAATGGAAGAAGTGTCAGTTCAAAGCAAATTTTGTGTGTACACAAAGAACAGAGACTGCTTTCTTTTTGATCATAATCATCTGCCAACAAGTGAATCAGATATCTTGACATCACACATCATGCAAGAGAACGCTCACAGTTGTTACGGTGCTTCATGCCACTGTGAGAACGCACAAGTTACAGTGCTGAGTGAGCTATGATTCTGAAGGTTGTAGTGGCAGTTGTTGCGACTGATTGCAGGGTACTGTTCCAGAATATGCATGGACAGACTAAGGGGAAATTAAATGTGATGAGCCATACACTGGATAATCAGTCTTTGTTGTACATCTGAAATCACTGTGGGATCCACTCAATTCCTGCAGTATACCTTTTTTCCCCCTCCAGGGCTAAATCCCACCATGCCCATCCCCATTTCAAGGGTGAGAAATTATGCTGATATTTGAAACATTCTTTCGGACAAAGTTGACTGGGTACAGGGAGAGGAAGAGCCTTTCACTTTATTTAACTTACATAACTTCATGTCATATTGGTTGAATGGTAGGACAGTTGCGAATGATAAATTGAGATGTGGACGGGAACAACTGTGATCTACTTTAAGGAAGTGGGAGGGACAGAGAGAAAAACTATATGTCCAGGTAACTTGCCTCTAGGGTAAAGAGGTATGTTACTAATGATTGTATTGTATTTTCAAAACATGATAATGAAAATGATACAGTACAAACAGAAGCAACAAATGCATGTAATAAAACTCATGCCAGTACAAAACTACACATTCCCTGTCAGGTTAAAAAAAGACTTTTTAACATACATACGAAAAACATTACTTTAATCTAAGTACAGCATTTCAAACTCATCTTTTGTAGTAAAGATCACAGTACACCACACCTTGACTACAGTACACAAAAATAAATAACATTAGCTACAAAATTCTGATGATTTCTTCTACACAAACCAGTATGTTTGCTGGTGGACAGTCCAGATTACAGACATGGACAAGTAAAACTTATGATATTCTCCCTTAAAAACATGAAATACATTTCAATATGTGATATATGTTAAGAAAAGTAAAGCCTTTTGCACATCATCATTCACGCAGTATTACCAAGAGATCACCCTGTTCCAGGTAACTGAAATTAAAATAAAAATTTATACCACCATTTGCAAGAAAACTGTATCTTTACATTTCACAGCCACAGGAAGTAAACCTGTTTTGCTCACAGTTTAAATAACTAATGTAAAAAAAAACCTCTCTCCTGACATCAGAAAAAAGCAGCACCCCAGAAACCACTGTTTTAGAATGTGATGGTATGTATTGCAGGTGCATCAACTGACTGTTCAGAACTTTAATGCTGCAACTGCAATACCTACATAAGCAGTTACAAAACGAATTTAAAGACAAACATACCAATATGTGTATCTCCACTAGCTGGTGCAGAATAGTGGACTGGGATTTTACTCTTGAGCATAGGTTAAGACTTTTCTGTCACAATATCCAGGGATCACCTAGCCTCCTATCCCACAAAGACTAAGGACTCTTGCCGCAGTATTAAGGTGGCCGAGTCATGAATATAATGCCTCACCTCACCCTACTTGGCAATGAGGTTCAGAATGCTGGAGCCTGTATGTTTTCACGGCATGCTACTAATACACAATCTTAGATTTACCTACAAGATATAAAAAGCAGGGAATAATTTCTCACCCACTGACAATACTGTCAGTAATCACATTGCAAGATATAGTTTAGTTACAACAAAAGTATGAGCTGCCCTGTTTCTGTATATGTCAAGTTGCATGGAATTCAGATGTCTTGAATTCTGTTCAAGACCTTCAAATTCGTAACAGTGGTCCGGAACTGCCCTTCAGTGTTTTACAAATTTCACTGTTTCATGTACTTTTGACATTCATTTTACAGAAAAATGGAAAGAGAACTGACAAATGTATATCACTTCATGTGGCTATCTGATATAATTCTAACCATCTAGCTCTCTGGTGATAACAGTTCACCACTGCTAATGCCAGCTGCATTCAAATCCTCCAGACCCATCTTAATGGTATGTTTCTATCTTCTTCTCAGTATTCTAACTGGCCAGTTTCCAACTGTCTGCGCTAAAATTTTGCAACATTTCGTCTCACAAACCATAAAGAACCACCTGGACTTAAGTATCTTAACAATAAGTGACTGTATAAACAAAAGAACACAATAGTTTAAAACATATAAAGCCTTCAGGCCACTGAATACAAAGTTTGAAACTGCGTCTTGAGTTGCCTCTCTCACTACACAAAATATTAAATCTGTGTTTCACAAACAACTACATCGGTCTTTTACAATGCGATCTGTATGCCACTGCTAATATGCAGCGGAATATGAAACAGAGATTATGGGCTCTATCTGAAACACAGTAAAAGTTTCTCATGCAGTAATTCTCATCTCACTTACATCTGTCACTCTCTTTCATTACATCATAATTATACGTCAGGAAGCGTTCGAAATTAATATATTCTACACTGGACTTGAAAGTAGATGTTGCACGTCTATGAGAGGAATATGGATTAGAATGAAGGAAACAAACTTAACAGTACAACATGAAATAGGCTACATTATGGTTGTGCAACTTGAACACACGGCAAATATAAAAAAAATGCATGACTTTACACCACAAATATAAACATGAACATGAGGCATTTGGGGTTGAGGTACAAATTAACAGTCTTTGTTTAATCAACTGTACATACAGAAAAATTATTACATGTGTGTCATAAACATACATTAACAGCTGCACTACACAAAACTTGCAGTACATGCACCATTGCAACAGGCAACCCTCACACATTACCTTTAATTGTCCCTTCCCCTTAAGTTAGCAGACTAAAGAACAACATTAACTTCCACCCCCCCCCCCCCAAAGGGTTGGGGGGGAAATACTGACATATGTAGCGCCCTAAAAATAAGTTGTTTTAACACACAAATATGAAACAACACAACATGCTAAACTTTCATGATCCCGCTTACTTTCAGTAAGAGATAATGGCTAGCTCAGCAACGCCCCAAGTGACAGCCTGTTGTTCACAGCATTCACAAATATGCAATTTGTCAATGTCAGAGATCAAGCAGCTCATACATTACATATCCATTGTGGAAGCATCTTGTTTAAATTTCAGCTGAACTATCAGCTCTTCTTCGGTTTTCTGCTCATTTCCTCAGTAATTTCAGGTTAATGCCAGAAAGGTACCTCAAAATAGACCATGAACATCCCCTTCCACATTAAACACTTACCGCAATTTTCCAGTATCATTTGATGCTATGTTATGTGTGCCACCTGCATATTTACCTAGTAATTCTTCAAAGTAATACACCCCATTCTACTGCAGCAGCAAATACTGAACCACAATTTAAAAAAGCCCGATTTACATTATAATATTTCCAACACTCAACAAAGAATGATACAAAAAAGAAAAAACACATTACAAACCTCAGTACAATATGAAAATGAATATGAATGGTTAGGTTCATTCTATGGCCTCTCTACCTGAAGGAAAGTCTTGGAAACTTGCTGCGTAAGATGACTATACCAAGAGTGATTTAACCTGATTTTCCTAGCACACAGCAACTCTCAATAAAGCACGTATAAAAACACTTACTATGCAACCAATTTTAAACATAAAAACAAAACAATAAAAGCCACAGTATAATTTATACTGTAAATGCCATAAAGATTACTGTTGGGAATAAAAAATGTAAAACATGCCAAAGATCAAACCTGGCTTCTTCTGGTATTCATAATGGTAGATTCTTCAATGAGCTGTTTAATTTCCTACGGTGCTTACATAAGAAAAAGGGGGAAGACTTGCAGAGGATGCATCCATGACTTATTTAAAGCAATTACTTCAGATTATTCTTAGGTACTGAATAAATCCATGAAGAACATAAGGATGAACTATTCCCTGGACTTGGAAATTGATATATCTTGATCACAAGTTACATGCATTGCTGCTTGAGCTTACCTGCTCAGTACTAACTAACATGATGCCAGTGGGGTTTTCTGTGATAAAAATGAGAATGTATTTTACTGGGTCAAGATGGTTCACATTGCTTGAGAGAACCTTGCTACCTCCATCCAGATATTTACACAAAGACAGAGGCAGCACGTTCCACCAAATGTTAGTACGCACTAACAAAAATAAATAGTGCCATAAACAAGACAGCCACAATAAAAGAAATCCTCATTCAATTTCACCTGCTAGACAGCAAAACCATGTCACAATTTTCATCTTTTCTTCTGTTAGAAAAAGGATATCACAATCAATAAATGAATGATATATCTATGTTATAAGTCAACCATTTGCATTCCCTTTTTCATTTACCCAAAAACCTACTGAAAAAAGTGAATCCATTACACATTACTGACAAAATCAACAAAGACATCTCTCACAAGTGCCAATGCATGGCAGGCACGAGTCAGTATTAAGGCAAAGGAATAACTAGTTAGTACCTGGTAACTTCTGTCAGTTCTTTCTTCACTTTGATTTCTAAATTATTTAATAATATGCAAGCTGGAGATGCTACATAGTAAGAAATAAGGAACAATACCTGAACAAAGACTTGGCAGATGGCAGTCAAAACACCACATATGCACTGGCCTAGAGATTCTCGGGGGGGGGGGGATAAACACTTCCACACCTCTAGAAATGCTAACAATCCAACTAAGATTCAAACTGGATACCAAACATCCTACCATCAAATCAGCCTGCCTGATACCTGCCAGTTGCATTGCCCATTAGAATAAGATGGCCTTTTGGGGTTTGAATTACTTCTTAGGAAACAGGGATCTAAACCTTACTTTAATTTAAACCACACTGTGCAAAGTTCTCAGGTACTCAGAATCCCAATACAATAGCCTCAATTCAAAAACCCAACAAGTATTAACAGTGTCATGTGCGTTATCAGCTTTGAAACAACAGGTCCCAGGACCAAAATATAACTATGTATTCTGACAGAATATGTGGATTAATACCAATTTCTGCCACTATATATGATTTTGGGTCAGTCCCATCCACCTCCCTAAGATCCATCTCAGTATCATCTACCCTTTTCCATCATGGGTTTCACATGGTTGTTTCTCAAGGTCTCTCCAGCAGAATTCTGTATGCTGCCTTTAACCCCACATCTCATCACACATTCTGCTTGGTCAAGCCACCACAGCCTTTTAAATTTCATCATTCCAACAATGCTGTATCTTCAGTGATGTTAGGATTTGTCATGGGGAAAACAGTTCCTAATGTTTCAAAAGACTGTACTAGTACTAGTACCTCCATCACCAGGGTCAAGGTGTTCCGGAAGCCCTTCTTAGACTGTGTGACCATGAAGACTTACCCAATGACATAACATCCCAGAAGACTTGCATCTTCAACAGCACCAATGTGAAAGTCTCTAACATCACAATACACATATCCTACTTGATGACTGCTACACTGCCATACAAAAATATCTCTACCGAGCACTCTGGAATTTCCTCCTGACCAGTAACCTGTTTTGTGATCAATGGTCACAGCCCACTTTTTTCAGAAGTACTGATGCATTACCTTTAGGGATTACTAAATCACAAAAACATATCAGCTGGCATTTGTGGTTTATGGGTTGTGATTTCATATGCAGTTAAAGAAAGTAAAAACATACAAATTATCTTTGGTACTAAACAGATTTAACTGTGACATCTGAGGTTCTCACATTTGTCCCCTGAAGACGGAAGCAGCAAATTACTGTGCAATGTTCGTACCTACCCACAAAACCACATGGTGTTACATCCCAGAAGACCATAATCTTGACACTTTATGGTGTTTGTGGATGGCTAATGATTATGATCATCTGTCTTTATGACTTCCTTTGTTGTGAGTGCACAGCATCAATTGAGAGAACAGTTGTGGATGATGAGAGTTGTAAAGAATGTGGCAGTAATTCATTGTAACCAGTTTCACAATATTATCTAACAAAAACCTTAATGTACTGAGTAGCACCACAACAAATTTAATAACAGACAAGAATGTGGGCTGAGAAAATCCTTAACACACACCAGGCATATGAACTATGCAGCTTTATTGTTTGGTACTATTTTAAGCCTCGCACAGTCGGTTTATCGATGCAATGTTTTTCAGAACAGTGGCTCAGTATGACTAGGCTACTTGTTCAGTGACAGTGGAATCAGGTTTTGATACCTGACAGGGACATACAATTTTGCTTGCGCCACAACATACTGACCAGCTCAGGATTCACCGATTCTCCAGTGTAATGGGTACAAGGAATCTTTCCAAAGAGACAAAACAGCTGGGGCATTAAGATGACCATTTGCCTCCATCTAGGTTAAGAACACATGGAATTTAGCTGAACAAAGGGACAACTTTATCTTACAAAAGGAGTCACTATTCTACACATATAAATTACAGGACATCACTTAAACAAATAAATAAATACACAGATAAATAAATAAGTGGGAAGTAGTCTGAAATAAATAACATTCTACACTTACATTTGTAAACATTACTATTACTCAGGATTTTCCAACTGTTTTAATTTTAAAATTCCACCGATTCTCACTGATTGTGAAAATATGAAAATATGACAAAACTCATGAAATGGACACACGATATAGACAACAAACACTTGCAAAAATGGGGGGGGGGGGCACTACATACAATATGTACTTTGCATTACGAACGACAAAGATGGTATTTACTACTGACCACCAACATGTCATTAAAGAATCTTGTGGTTAACCAGACAATACACACTACTGTTATTAATGGAATAATTAACCTCTGGCTAGAGATCAACCTTTGCAACTGCTAGCCAAGAGTCTTCCTTTTTACAGAAAGTCTATGCCATAATTACTGTCTGTAAATTACAACTGCTCTGAAAGTGTAGTCAAACTGTTTAATCTGCATTCCACATTATCAACTACCATATTTTCTACCCAAGCATGCAACATGGATAATAGAAAAATCTTTTTGTGAATCTGCATTGTTAAGACTCCACACATTCATCCAAATTCAGTGTTTTCAATCAGGTCCCCATCAGCACAGTGAAGGAAGATTACCTGACAAGTCAGTAATTACTAAGGGCACTGACTTCTTTTGATAAGGCTTGCAGAATAAACATCAGTCATTTTGTACTCTGAAACAAATTCTTATGAGTTCTGGTAATTCTTGATTCCTTGGTGAGCATGCTGCCCACTGCAGGACAATGCAAGAAACTAATGCAGAAGATTAATACCCACAAATTTGTTACTTTTCTCATCCCTTAAACAGTTAAATTTAAGATATGAATTCACTGGGAATGATCAAAGCCAGTAACTGTGACAACAACCCAATACATGTATATCCTTTTTGTCCTGCAGTGGACACACAAATTGAAGAGTACTCTGGCTGCAGCAGAAATCTGCGATTTAAAAGGCCATATGATATATGTTAAATATCCAGTTACATAAGAAAAAAGAGGGGTTTTTAGGCAGCACAGTAAGTGGAGACAAGGACAGAAGTGTCCTCTGCAATACCTTCAGTCAGACCACTTTCATTCACTGTTACTGTCCAGAAAACCCCCCATCGTATTTGTAAAAACACCACCACCAATGCCAATTTCTTATCTGCAACTTTCCATGCTATGGACAAGATACTTCACTGGCCACATGTTCCAAACATTTTCAGAATTTAATATTAGCAGCTGCATAATTTATGTCACTTCACCACCAAAGGTTAAACCTATACTGCAACAGACACATACAACAAAGATCTGGCATATCTGATAACAATAATCAGAAACAAAAGCGATAATTGCAGGTTACACCAAAATTCACACATATATGTAATAAAACAATAAAAACCACCTGATCTTCAAGATCTTTTCCTCTTTCACATACAGCAAAATGGTTCTATGATATTTCAGAAACATTCTTCCATCTGAGAGATGACATTCTCACAATGGTGCTGAAAAAGACTCACGTCTTCTGGGATGCTATGCCATGTCACCTGGTGAATAGTTACCACCATCAGTAACATTTTACCAGTTGAAGAGTGCAACATCACAGAAGGCTTGCATTTCCTTCCTTCTAATTCATACACAAAATAGACAATCCACTTCATATTAAAAGAATAAAGGAAAAATATTGATAGACCCTCAAAGCAGAGGGCAGTCCAAATTAAGCCTCTTTTGACTACATGTCCCAAACAACCCTAAATTGCTGTATCACAACCAAGGCCCCCGAGGGCAGGTTTAGGCCTGGCGAAAAATCCCCCCACCCCAACAAGAGCAGACCGACTAATAATCTGTATATGAGATTTGTATTAATGTGCAAAAAGAAAAGTGTGCCCTGCCCTGACTCTGTCAGGATTGATTGGGCTTTGCCTGAAAGGTTAATGTGTAAAATTTACAGATAAAGATGCCACTGAGTACAGACAACAACATGCAACATAGTCTGGCTCTGGTAATTTGTATGCGGCTGCGACCGCCCGGTGCCCGGCCGCCCCCCCCGGCCGTGTAGC
>Ga0123357_10004340_pt1 | contig 16620 bp, 15 predicted proteins | sample TergutEmb28metaG_FD_89873 | JGI IMG/M metagenome (GOLD analysis project Ga0123357, IMG submission 89873) | Embiratermes neotenicus P4 segment gut microbial communities from Petit-Saut dam, French Guiana - Emb289 P4 | ecosystem: Host-associated > Arthropoda: Insects > Digestive system > Gut ... | reverse complement strand
CGTTGAACGAAACCTACGGTAGCTCTTCGTTGCATTAGTCATTACCATGTAATAAAAAAAGAATACAAATTTTCGTCTATTTTGTTTCATATTTTGTACATTTCTTCTATAAATTTTGAAAGACATTTTTATTCGTTTGTGTGTAATTGATGAATTTCATGTACATTTGCGCAAGTTACTCAACTTAATCAAAACTTTAAAAAATGTATAAAAGTGTCTTTTTTTATAGCAATCCCCATAATAAATAAGACGTCCAAAAGTCAACCGGTTTCGTTCAACTGCGTTTTCATTGTTCGTGCTACGCACGCAACGAAAACTTAGTTATTGAACGAAACCTGCGGTAGCTCTTTGTTGCATTAGTCATTACCATGTAATAAAAAAAGAATACAAATTTTCGTCTATTTTGTTTCATATTTTGTACATTTGCGCGAGTTACAAGAACTTAATCAAAACCTTAAAAAACGTATAAAAGTGTCTTTTTTTATAGCAATCCCCATAATAAATAAGGTGTTCAAAATATTGACCGGTTTCGTTCAACTGCGTTTTCATTGTTCGTGTGCTACGCACGCAACGAAAACTTAGTTATTGGCTGCTGGTGTTTTTACTTTTTTAGATATGCTAATTGTTGAATTTTATTTTGTATTCTACGTATGTCCGATTGAAAAGCATTAGATGCGGCTTTTCTTTCAAAAATTTGTCTATGCCAATTATCTATAGATTCTTGCGTAAAATTATATTTAGTACCATTTTGAAGTCTTCTAATTTCTTCTTCGGCAAGAAATATGAATTTTTCATTATCTCTTATTCTCCTTTCGGCTTCATCAATTATGTTGTAACACTGCGAAATTGAAAGTTTATCTACATTTATAGGCTCCATATTGCAAATGAATTATATAAATTTTCCTACTCATCTGGCTTTTAGGACTCGCCCCGTTTTTGATATGGTCTCTGGTCTCCATTACATTACTAAAATTACGATACGTTACCATAAATCTTTTAATTCTCTCCCTCCTATAATGGCTTCAACGAGTTTATATTTTTCATTGGGTCGCAAAAGTATTTCTGTATCGTCCAAAATCCACTACCTTCGATTTTTGTGTTCAACAAATACTCCCTTTTGAGTTGGCGAATTATCAACTACAAAACCAATATATTCGCGGTAACAATTAGAGTGCTTTTATGTGTGAAAACTTCTTCCAACCTTCAGATGATTGATAAGTAGCTTCCGAACCCTTAGGTACACGTAAAATGCAGGTTGTTTCATTTACTCCTCCAAATTGATAATCAAACGGTTGTGGCATTTTTGCATAATTAATTATTTCAATTAAACCACTACAGTAAGCAAAAGCTCCTGCTCCAATATTTGCTACTGAATCTGGAATAATAATGTTAGTCAAATTCTCACAACGACGAAAAGCAAATTTTCCGATGTTAGTAACCGAATTTGAAATATTAGCAGAGACCAAACCACTACAATCAGCAAAAGCATATTCTCCAATGTTAGTAACTGAATTTGAAATATTAACAGAAACCAAACCACTACAATCAGCAAAAGCATATTTTCCAATATTTGTTACAGAATTAGGAATAGTAACTTCAGTCAACCTCTCACATCGTTTAAAAGCTCGTTCCCCAATGTTAGTAACTGTATTGGGAATACTAAGAGAAGTCAAGCAAAAAAGACCCTCAAAAGCATTATTGCCAATACTTTCAACACCTTCATCAATAACTAAATTTAAAATGGTATTATAACCAATAATACTTGATATATTTCTTTGTGCCCAAGAATCGGTAATTATTCCATTTTTACCCCATACCGTTAATAATCCTTTAGAAGAATATCCGTACTCTCTATTTTTTTTCCATTCTTCACGACTTAGTATTTCCATGATTTCCTTGTCCTATGTCTGCTCCTTGTTCAGACGATTAAATTTTTAACAAAAGTCTGCCGACAACCGAATGACTATCGGCAGACTTTTAATTAACTGGAATAGATTACTCCACCATTTCCTCTACAAATTTTTCCTGCATTGCTAGCATCGTTACAATCATCCCAAATAGTTATCCAATATGGGTTACTACCTTCACTTGTGATAGAATTTGAATAATTGCTACTTCCTAATGCATCGTATAAACGATTTTTAGCCGCTTGCCATTCATCGTAATCTGTAAATTTGTACTCTGCAATTTTTGAAGCCATTTTTATTTTACTTTACTTTACTTCCGCCCTTTTACAGAAGGTTTTAAATTTATCCCGCTCTTACGGCTTCGCGAGTGTCTTGCCTATCTCGTCATGTTGTCACCAGTGTAATTCAAGTGCTTTTTTACCGCACTGTCGCCCTACACTTGCAGCCAACTCGTAAATATGCGTAATTTTACTATACAACCAATCGAAAAAAACAGGAATCTATTCGTTGATTGCTTATTTTTTTCCTTTGGCTCTAATAAACCATCTTCCCAAATAAGCACGAATGTTTCATGCCCTCAGGTAAGAGTTAAAAGCTCATATTATCTATTAATCAATGTTTTATCTTTCTTTTTTTACATATATTGTTAATTAGAATCAGATACAAAGATACATTTTTTCACGAATTTGGGGATTAATTTATATAAAAAATCGCTACATTTGCGATAGCATTAAAACTCCACATTTAAATAGGGCTTATTTTTATGAAGAACAAAAAGACATATATTTTTAACTGTGTGCTAATATTGGCATTGTTCTCTGTTTTTTCTTCATGCACAAGCATTTATAATTTCGCTATTGAAATTCGCCAGCCGGCAAAAGTGACATTTCCAACCGATGTTTCCCGAATTGTTTTGGTTAATAATGCCGCTTCTCCCGAAAACAGTGATTTCGGAACAGAATGTTTTGTTAATCAAAAAGAAACCGACTGTCCTTTTGCTATAGATTTTGATTCTGCCCATTGGGCTTCTGTTTCAGCATTGGCGTATGGAATCAACTCCGAAAAATTCTTTTCAAAAGTGATGATTTATAACGTACCGCTAAGAGAAGACAACGCAGCTTTAGAAATTCGGCCTATTACCCAAGAGGTTGCTCAAAAAATTTATGATGTTACCGATGCAGATGCCATTATATCTGTCGAAAAAGGACTATTTAGATACAGTCAGGCGATGGCTCAATTGCCAACCGGTTATATTAATGACCCGTATAATACGTTTCTAAATGTAAAAACATTGGCGCTCTTTACCTTTAGTGTGTATCTCAAAGATAGGGAAAATCCATTGGCTACATTTTCTTTACAGGACAGTTTGTATTTAAAATCCGAATATGTTGATAGCGATTCTATCAACTTGTTCCGGACAATTCCTAATATATTGATTAATGAGGTTGCCGGATATATCGGAGAAGATGCCGTTTCTTATTTTGTTCCTTCGTGGCAAACAGTTGACCGTTTTTTATTTACGTCATACAATTCCAGAATGAAAGAAGCTTTAGCTTATGCGAAAGCAAATAAATGGATAACCGCTGAGAACATTTGGTTAGAACTTTACAACTCTCAGAATAGCTTAAAATCACAAGCTTACCTTGCACAGAATTTGGCCGTAGCCTTTGAAATGCAAGATGATTTGGATAAAGCTTTGGAATGGGTTCAAAAAGCAGAAACACTCTTCAAACAGGATAATGAGCTGAAAAATCAAAAAGAGATTAACAGAATATCATCTTATATATCAGCTCTTACAGAACGAATTAATAATGATTCATTGCTAAATAAACAATTCGGAATTGAATAACCTAAACTTGTCGATGCCTTTCTTATTTTAATTTCAGTTTACGAGATGATTTAAGGTATGATATCATTTGCCGATGTAGCATACAGGCCAATTAAACTCCCCGTAAATCCTCCCGCCACGTCGGTTGAAAGAATATCTCCGGAAACTGTTCCTCCCAGATTTTTGGAAACGCCACCTCCGACGGAATAACTGAATTGATAATTGTCTCCATTAGCTTTTACCTGCAATTTTATAGGCATGCTTAAATCTACCTTTTCTGAAGCAATGATGGTTGATACAACCTGAGCATCCCTCTTGCGCCTTTCAGGTTCATTCTGTGCAAGCAGGATATAATAATCATTGCCCTTGTGGGTAACACCGAATACATAATTAAATGATTCGCTTTGATAGCAAACTAAACCGGCCAGTTCGGAAGCCAAAGCCGGTTTGTAGTCCATAACAACCGATGCCTCGAAACTATTGTGCTGTTGCCTGTAATAAAGAGTGGAAGTGGGTTTCATCTCTTTGATACTAACCGGAAAAGGATTGATTTTTAACCCGTTTTTGGTAAGATCGACGAAATCTTCTCTCCAGCCTCTGACTCCAATCCATCGATAATCCAACTTTTCGGAAGTAAAATTGTCGACAAACGTGAAATTACCATTGGGGAAGAACTCATTCCGACCTGTTTTGTTGGTTACTCCCTCGGGCATTTTCAATTTGGGCAACAAAGGAACCAATCCGTTTTCAAAAACAGGAAATTTACCGCTCCAATCCACCGGCAGAATGAACGTCTCGCGACCAATATTCACCCTGTCTTTTTCATTGGGTCGAACGGCTAAAAATACACCGTAATATTTTCCGTCTGGACCTACCGTCAAGTCGGCGTGGCCAGCCCAATCAACTTTATTTTTTCTATCTTTCGAAAAATATCTTTGAGTGAGAATTGGATTACCGGAAGCAGGAATGTAAGGCCCTTTAGGATCATCACTCACGAAAATTACTTCACTGTGCCAGCCGCCGGTGCCGCCTTCTGCACACATCAGATAATACCGTCCGTTTTTCTTGTACATGTGAGGCGCTTCAATCCAAATCGGCTTTTGAGAAATATCCACACCGCCATCGACAATGATTTTATCTGTTCCGGCAATTACCTGATCTTTTTCAGCATCATATTCCCAGATTTTGATTACCCTGTGTCCATTATACAGCTCTTTTCCTGCATCGGGCGCATCATTGTGTACTACGTATGCTTTACTGTCATCATCAAAGAAAAGCGATGGGTCAATTCCATCAAATTGCAGTTTGATCGGATCGCCCCATCCCTTGAATGGGTCTTTGGTTTTTACGACTATATTGCCCAAACCGGCGGCAATATGGGTGGTAATCATATAAAACGTGTCATTATACGGGTTATATGTGATCATCGGGGCATATATCCCTGCGCTGATCCCTGCATCCTGTACTTTCAACTGCGACGGCCTGTCGAGCACATGTCCGATCTGCCGCCAATTCACCAAATCGGTGGAATGAAAAATGGGTACTCCCGGAACCATAACAAACGAAGAAGCCACTAAGTAGAAATCATCACCTTTACGAGTAATGCTCGGATCGGGATAACACCCTTGCAAGACCGGCGTATAAAACTCATTGTATTTCAAAGGATTATCCCTGTAAATTTGATCGTCTCCCTGATAAGTGAACTGAGTGAAAATCGGAGCAACGGCTTTTGTCCTGTCATTGTTACCTTTAATTTCCACATACGATAACAAAACCATCATTATCAATATTATTCCTATTCTTTTCATAAAATATATCGCAAAATTAGGCCATTAACCCAAATTCACGCTTAACGGCATCAACATAATCCAATTTTTCCCAAGTAAATAATTCTACCTCACGTTGAACAGGATTAGGATTATATCTTGAATTAAAAGTTTTCGTTACAATTTCCGGTGTACGTCCCATGTGTCCATAAGATGCTGTTTCTAAATAGATTGGATTACGTAACTTCAACCGGTTTTCAATCGCTTTCGGACGCATATCAAAAATTTTTCCTATTTTTTCAGCAATTTCACTATCCGTAAAGCTTACTTTGCTCCGGCCATAAGTATTAACAAAAATATTCATTGGCTCTGCAACTCCAATAGCATAAGCTACTTGCACCAATACTTCATCACTTACTCCTGCTGCAACTAAATTTTTGGCAATATGACGGGCGGCATAAGCAGCCGAACGGTCTACTTTTGAAGGATCTTTTCCTGAAAAAGCTCCGCCTCCGTGAGCGCCTTTCCCGCCATAAGTATCAACAATTATTTTTCTTCCGGTTAAACCCGTATCTCCATGAGGACCACCGATAACAAATTTACCTGTTGGATTAACATAGTACTTGATTTTGTCTGTAAATAAGCCTTTTACACGATCCGGATAATCAGCTTTGACTCTTGGAACAAGTATATTTTTTACGTCTTCTTCTATTTTTTTCTGCATAGCTTCATCCGCTTTCAATTGCGCTTCAGCGCTTTTATCTTTTGGCAAGATAAATTCGTCGTGCTGAGTAGAAACCACAATCGTGTCAATATATTCGGGAGTTCCATTTTCCGCATATTTGATCGTTACCTGAGATTTAGCATCAGGACGTAAATAAGGCATTAAGTGCAATTCATTTTTGCGAATATTCGCTAATTCCAACAGCAAACTATGCGACAAATCCAAGGCCAAAGGCATGTAGTTCCCTGTTTCGTTGGTTGCATAACCAAACATCATCCCTTGGTCGCCGGCTCCCTGATTTAAAGGATCTTGACGTTCAACTCCTCGGTTGATATCGCCCGATTGTTCATGAATAGCGCTCAAAACGCCACATGATCTGGCTTCAAATTGATATTCGCTTTTAGTGTAACCGATCTTTTCAATTACTCTTCTGGCTACTTCGGGAACATCTACATAAGCTGTAGATTTTACTTCTCCGGCCAATACAACTTGTCCGGTTGTAACCAATGTTTCGCATGCTACTTTTGAGTTCGGATCATAAGCCAAAAACTCGTCGAGTAAAGCATCAGAAATTTGATCCGCTACTTTATCGGGATGCCCTTCTGATACTGATTCTGAAGTGAATAAGTAACTCATAATTTTTTAAAACTGAATGAATGTTAAAAACTTATGGAAGAATTTGTGAGAGGAAAGCAACTAAACAGTACAAATAAAGGCTAAGAACCTTTTAGCATTTTTTTCAGTGGTTGCAATCATCACAAATCTATCCACATTTAATTTTACAGTGCAAAGATAATAATAAAACTAAGAACTAAGAATTAAGAACTAAGAATTTTTTACTTAGCTCTTAGTTTTTAGTTCTTAGTCTATAAAAGTATGTTAGTTTAACGCTAATTATCTGATTAGAGGAAGATGCAAAATTATCTGATTTCGAGTTATTGAAAATATCCGAAAGACCATAATAATAACGACCATCCAGGACAAAATTACCTGCACCGGTACATAGTTCTACTCCACCGCCAAAACATAAGCCCCAATCAAATTTACGTTGTACTTCCTGTGTTATATAGGGACGGTTTTCTTTATTATTATCGGTAGTCAGACTTAGATCAAGATCCTTTTCACTCAAAAAATATCCTAATTGAGGCCCAAAATTAAAGACCACACGAAAACGTTCTCCTGCATTAAAATACAGATGAGTTAAAACAGGTAATTCAAGATAATTTAATTGGCGGGAGTAATGAAATTCAGTATCTATTAAATCATATTCTTTCCAACCTCTTTGTGAATAATTAATTTCACCTTGAATTCCTATGTTTTTTTCCGATATAAAACGAATAGACAACCCTCCAACTGCTTGTACCAGCTGATTTTGACGAACAGTAAACTTTGAGCCGACAAAGTTAACAGAGGATATTGTTGTTCCTCCATTGACTCCAATACTCAACTCTTTTTCAAAATTATTTTGTGCAAATACCGATTGAGATATTGCCAAACACAACATTCCTATAATGAATATGCGAAATATTTTATTTTTATCGAGTTTCTCTTGTAACACTGGAATCCGGATTAAAATTAACGAAGAAAACATTTGCATTAACAAATCCACCCCAATTGCTTACTCTTTGATAATAGAAATTGGTTTGAATTCCCTCATACTTTAAATTATTGACATTAGATTCAAAAAATGTTCCGAATTGATTAATCAATTGGATAAAATACATACCGGTATCAAAACCCCATACACTGAACTTGGGATAAGAATTATTGACAGGACGGCTATACCATCTGAAAAATTTCCGGTAGAAATTACGAGTCTCCGGAGCATTTTGTTTGATGTAAAAGTTTGTATAAATCGTCGTATTCAAATTATATAAATTTTCCGTTAATTCCCCAAGATCATAAGTTTGCCATTTAGGATAACCAAACAAAGACAAGTTATATTCGGGTTTTTGGCTTATCGACACAAGACCCGGTAAAATTCTCGTCAAAGATTCTTGTTTTTCGGAATATGGGATAAGCACATTGCGTTTACCGATATTCAACACAGCCTGCAAATCGGAAGCAAATTTAGGAGAATAGGCTATCGTTTGATAAGTTATGTTTTCTGAGGTTAAATCATTTTTAAGTATTTGAATAAAGTCAGCCTTGTCTGCATTATCTTCCTGCAAAAAAATAATATTATAATTCCTGTATTTATTAAGAAAAGCCTTCGATGCCTTAGTATATAAATATCCGGCAGGAGTATAGATTTGAAATAAGTAAGGATTTTTCAGTATCTCATCACATTTGGATGCAAACGGTACAATATATGGGATTCGATGTTGATTGGAAAAATCAGACAATAATATGATCTGCTCATCTGAAAATCCGCCTATTATCAAATTCGACTGTTTCAAATCATCTGCTTGCAGGATTTGTTTCAGGAATTTCGTATCATTTCCGATATCCATCACCTGCAAATGAACCGAAATCCCCTGTTTTTTCAAGCTGTCTAATGCAAGCAAAAATCCTTCATAATATTCTACTACTTTAAATTGTAAATTGGCAGGATTTGTTTTCTCCTTTACTCCAAATGGCAACAACATCGCCACATTGATAAAATTTACTTTATTAACCTCCGGCGTCTGGAACAACAATGAGTTCGTATAGTCTTCTTTTACCGAATCGAGAGAGGACTTTACACTATCTAATGGGATACGAATAGTTCTACCAATAATAAAAGTTTGTATGGAAAGACCGGGATTTGCCTCAATAAGATCTTCTCCTTTGATATTATATTTTTTAGAAACAGAATATAAAGTCTCTTTAGGTTCTATGGTATGAAATATGATTTTATCTTGCTTGGATTGAGGTATTTTCAACTGACTTTCACTTTGAATACCCTGTTCGCTTCCGAGATTTAATTTATATATCGACTCAATAGAAACACCATACATTTTAGAAATGGAATAGACCGTTTGTCCCCGTTCTACCGTGTGCATGAAATAATTTTCCGATTCAGAAGGAAAATTATTTGTATTAGAATAAAATGTATTCTGTGAATTTACGTTGTATAAATACAATCCTAAAAATGAAATAAGAATTAAATAGCGCTTGAACATAATTGAAAGTTGAAAAATGCAAAGTTAAAAATAATTATTAATTTTGAGTCATGAAAAAATATATACTTCAGATTTTTCTTTGTTTGTTATCATTTTCTTGTTTTGCAAAATATGTAGTAACAGGAGACATTGTGCTTACAAAAAATGATAATTTTACTAAAGTTTATTTATTAAACGGTTTAAACGGTGCGGAAATTTCCTATACTTCTCCCAACGCTATAAAGCATCAATGGTATAAATATCGGGAAAATACCGGAAATAGAATTCCTGTTTCATGCATCCAAACGGGAAATACTTCCGTAATTAAGGATCTGGAAGACGGTTGGGGCTATTATGTTGAAAACTCCGCCGATATTTCAAACTACTATCTTTGGATAACAGATTATTCCAAGCACAAATCCGATTTCAAATCAATAGCTCATAAAAACGCTGAAGATGATGAATGTTATGCTGAAATAATTGCCACTCCAAACGATACTTTAGTCCCTGATAATCAATTAAATGGAAGCGGCAGCAATATTTCTGCTCCCGCCACATTCACATTCAAGGCTAATACCAGTTCCGATATAACTTCTTATCGTTGGAATATTTATAATTTAAATCAAACTGCTACAAATCTTGTACCTTTCTTAAATAGGGGGGATACAGTATTAATATTTACGTTCAAACAAGCCGGGCAATATGGAGTTGATTTAGAAGTAAGTAACAATGATGGATCCTGCACATATCCTACTACTTACGCTGACAATATTATCATTTCGGATTTCATGTTATGGGCTCCCAATGCATTCAGTCCGACAAGTTCTCCCGGAGTAAATGATATTTTTAAAGTGGCTTATAAATCGGCTGATCTCGCTAATTTCAAAGGTTGGATATATAATAGCTGGGGAAATGAATTATTCTACTGGACTGATCCGACACAAGGTTGGGATGGAAAATATCGTGGGAAATTTGTTCCTCCCGGAACTTATTTTTATGTGATAGAAGCAACGGATTTCAATGGAAAAAAGCATGTTAAAAAAGGAGATGTAAGTATTATCGGAGGAAGATAGAATCAGCCACGAATTACACGAATATAAGACCAAAATATTACAAAGCTATATATATGTACATTGCACAGTCACTAAATTTCTGTCGCCAAAAGCATTATCAATTCTTGCCACATTTACCCAGAATTTATTTTCTTTCAACCATTCCACAGGATAAGCTGCTTTACTCCGCGGGTAACTATGCTTCCATTCGTCAGCGGTAACTTCGTATTCGGGATGAGGGGCATTGATTAATACGTTATCTTCTTTAGATGCTTCACCCGTTATCACTTCTTCAATTTCTTGCCGGATAGTTAACATCGCATCTATAAAACGATTCAATTCGGCTAAACTTTCGCTTTCCGTCGGTTCTATCATTAACGTACCATGAACCGGAAATGAAAGTGTGGGAGCATGAAAACCAAAGTCTATCAGACGTTTGGCAATATCCGTTTCCGTAATTCCCGATTTATCTTTCAATGTACGGCATTCCAAAATCAACTCATGCCCTACCCTGCCGATTGCTCCTTTATAAACAATTCCATAAGTGCTTTCCAAACAAGAGGCAATGTAATTGGCATTCAGAATAGCAATCTTTGTCGCCTGTTTTAATCCTTCCACACCCATCATACGAATATATCCGTAAGTAATCGGCAAAATACCGGCGCTTCCAAATGGAGAAGCAGCCACAGTATTCAAGTCGGAACCCGTTTTTCCGGGATGTTCGGGAAGGAATGGAATCAGATGAGATGCAACACAAATCGGACCTTCTCCGGGGCCTCCGCCTCCATGAGGTATAGCAAATGTTTTATGTAAATTCAAATGGCAAACATCGGCTCCGATAAATCCCGGATTAGTTAATCCTACCTGAGCATTCATATTCGCGCCATCCATATACACCTGCCCGCCATATTGATGAATAATTTTACAAACATCGATTATTTGGGTTTCAAAAATACCATGAGTGGACGGATAAGTGATCATCAAAGCTGCCAAATGCTCTTGATATGCTTCGGCCTTTAACTTCAAGTCTTCCACATCACTATTTCCAAACTCATCACATTTAACAATCACAATTTCAAAACCGGCTCGAACGGCGCTTGCCGGATTTGTCCCATGCGCCGATTCCGGAATCAAAACAACATTGCGTTGGGATTGCCCTATCGACTTCTGATATGCTCTGATAGTCATCAAACCGGCATATTCTCCTGCTGCACCCGAATTAGGCTGGAAACTCACTCCCTGCAATCCGGTAATTTCTCCTAAATAAGCGGCAAGATTCTCTATCAATTCCCTGTATCCTTCCGTCTGTTCTTCGGGCGCATAAGGATGAATATTGGTAAATTGAGGATAATTCATGGAAAGTAGTTCCGAAGCGGCATTCAGTTTCATCGTACAAGAACCTAAGGGTATCATCGCATGAGCCAAAGATATATCGCGCTTGCCCAAACGTCGAATATAACGCATTAATTCCGTTTCGGTATGATAAGAATTAAAAACTTCATGAGTTAAATAGGAGCTTGTACGAAGGAATTTATTTTCAAAATATAATTTTTGGGGGATTTCTTTATTCAATAAATATTCCGTATCGTTTGCAGACGAAAAAATATATAACAATACGCCAACGTCTTCGGGTAAAGTAGTTTCATCGACACTAATACCGATTTCTCCCGAATCGAAATAACGCAGATTCACTTTACACTCAAGAGCCGTTTCCTGTAAAATCTTTAAGGAAGCATCATGAGGCAAAGAAACTTTAAGCGTATCAAAGAAATTTTCATTCTCCTGCTTATATCCCATGCGAGTCAATTCTTCTGATAAGAAGCCTGCGATTGAATGTACACGAGTTGCGATTTCCTTTAATCCCTGAGGCCCATGATATACGGCATAAAAACTTGCCATACTTGCCAGTAAAGCTTGGGCGGTACAAATATTGGAAGTAGCCTTTTCTCGCTTGATATGTTGTTCGCGGGTTTGCAATGCCATACGCAAAGCTTGTTTTCCATAAACATCTTTCGAAATACCGATAATCCGCCCTGGAATAATTCGTTTATATTCATCTTTAGCAGCTAAATAGGCCGCAGAAGGTCCGCCATAATACATCGGAATACCCATGCGTTGCGTACTTCCGAAAACCACATCGGCGCCCCATTCTCCCGGAGGAGTCAATATACATAAACTCAACATATCGGCGGCAACCGCAATTTTAACCTCTGCATCCTGAGCCTTTTTTACAAATCCGGCATAATCTTCTACGCTTCCATCTGCATTAGGATATTGAACAATTGCTCCAAAAAACTTGTCCGTAAACTCAACTGCTCGATAATCTCCTTTTTGTAATTGCATTCCCAATGGTTTGGTTACTGTTTGAAGTACAGCTAATGTAGATGCAAAAACATTTTCATCAACGAAAAGCACATCCACCTCAGCTTTAACCTGCTCACGGCTTCGCGCATTGAACAGCATATTGGCAGCTTCGGCTGCAGCAGTAGCCTCATCCAACAAAGAACAGTTAGACGATGGCAAGCCTGTTAAATCGCTGACCATGGTTTGGAAATTCAACAAAGCTTCCAACCTGCCTTGCGAAATTTCTGCCTGATAGGGCGTATAGGAAGTATACCATTCGGGATTTTCAAAAACATTGCGAAGAACAGGAGCCGGAGTAACAGTATCATACCAACCCATGCCTATGTAAGTTGTGAAAACTTCATTTTTAGAAGCTAATTCAGCGATATGCTCGGCGTATTCCCTTTCGGTCATCGCATCCGGTAAATCAAGATCATGATTTAAACGAATCAGCTGAGGGACAGTCTGGTCAATTAATTTATCCAAATCAGAAACTCCGATTTTCTTTAACATCACTTGTATGTCTTTTTCATCAACGCCGATATGACGACACGCAAATTGCTCCGTTTTCATAAATTATACTAAGAATGGATTATTCTGTTTTTCTCCTCCTATGGTTGTAGCAGGGCCATGTCCTGAATACACAACTGTATCTTCCGGCAATATTAGTAACTTATTTTTGATTCCGGAAATTAATTGCTGATAATTACCACCCCACAAATCAGACCGACCCACACTTCCTTGAAACAAAACATCTCCTGTAAAAAGAACGTTATTTTCTTTCGAGTAAAAACAAAGGCTGCCGGGAGAATGCCCGGGTACTAAAATAGCAATTAAATTTGTATTTCCGAAAGAAATCTCATCTCCATCATCAAGATATTTCACTGCAACAACATTTCCGTCTTCTATTTTAATTCCGAATGCAGATGCTTGTTCTTTCAAATCCGGCATTTTTTCTTCCAGCCGATGATATTCCGGAGCTATTCCATAAGTATCATATATGAATTTATTTCCAAAAGTATGATCCAAATGTAAATGAGTATTCAATAAATGTTTTAAAGACAACTGATTTTGGGAAATAAATTCTTTCAACAAAGCTTTTTCTTTAGGATAATAAGCGCCGCAATCAATTATTACAGCTTCTTTAGTTTCATCATATACCACATAAGTATTTTCACCTATATGATTGAATTCAAATTGTTTAACTTGCAACATAATAATAAATTTTTAACACGGAGTAAAAGGAGTTTTATTCACGGAGTTACACGGAGTTTTTTTCATATAAAGACTCCGTGTAACTCCGTGAATAAAACTCCTTTTACTCCGTGTTTATATAATTCATTTAGGTAAATAAATGACTTTTTTAGTTTGAAAATATTCTTCTTTGAAATAATCGCTTAAATTATACAACACAACTTTATTTTTGTATGGTTGAATCTCTTGTTGTAGCTCTCCGCCTTTCAGGCAAAGAAACCCATTGGGTAGTGCATTTTGTTGAGCTTTAACAATATTTTTCTTAGTGACTCTTACCATATCAGGCAATGGCATAACCGCACGGCTCACGACAAAATCAAATTCACGTTTTTCATCTTCAACCCTGCAATGCCGGCATTCTACATTTTCCAAGCCAATGGATAAAGCAATATTTTCGGCCACTTTTACTTTTTTTCCAACGCTATCGACCAATAAAAACCAAACTTTAGGAAACATAATCGCTAACGGAATACCGGGAAAACCGCCTCCCGTACCAACATCCATGATTGCAGAATAATCTGTGAAACGAATTACTTTAGCAATCCCCAACGAATGCAATACATGTTTTTCATACAAATTTTCAATATCCTTACGGGATATCAAATTAATTTTACCGTTCCAATCAACATATAAGTCATATAAAGACCCAAATTGCTTGAGTTGCTTATTCGATAAATCGGGAAAATATTTTTTTATTAATTCCATTATGCTACCGTGATGGAGGCTTTATGAAGGGTTCACAAAAGTCAAATAATTACTCATTTAACCCAAATTCATTCAGCAATAATTTATAGATTTCTGTCCAATTTTTTTCGTAAAGTTGATTTGAGATATTTGCAAGTTTTGAAAATGTATTGGAAGAAAAAAACTTGTCTGTTGCTGTTTTTTCGTCAAAACCGAAATCAGTTACCAACTTTTCAACGATAGGCTCACCAATATGTAAAAACCTTGAAACCAATTTACTGCTATCCTGTTGTTTCAGAAATTGTAGAGATGCAACTGTACAAAAACAAATTTGGTGCGTTTCTTCGTGCCATTTCAATTCTTCCAAAAAGTCTGTTTTAGTAATATTGCCATTCAAATAGTCAATAATTCTGTTTTGTACTTTGTCGTCTGCCACAGGTCCTTCCACAATATCGTAATCGTGAGCAGGTATCGGATTTTTATCGTTACGATTTAGAATTACAAAATCAATCCATTTCTCATTATAAGTTTCAAACTGTATTATTTTGCATTTTCTGGTTACTAATTCACTGTAGTAAAATTCATACTCGGAAACAAAGCCGTTGTGTTTAAAGCGACTTTTTCTTTTTGCCCAACTTTCGGCGTGCAGTCTGAATTTTGTCACATAAAAACCTTGTCCGAAATCTCTGTGTGGTTCGCACTTGCTTAAATCTATTTGCTTTATTTCAACATTACTTCCGTGATAAACTATCATCGCAAACCTCCATTTTCATAACAAACTTCATATAAATCTCGAACAGCGTAAAAAGTGCTATCGGTATGTAAAGCCCACCAATGTTCATTGAGAAAATCCCAACCACCGTGATTTTTTAAATAAAAATAAGCGTCCTGAACATTCATTTTGTACGCATCTGCAAAGGCAGGCACAATATATGTCATAAAACTTATTTTATCGCTCGTTGCTTTATCTATTGCTCTATTTTCCATTGGATTATAAATCTACTGCGGTACAAAGTTACAATTTTTTTTTCAAATTATTGGCGAAATTATTTTACTGATTTTCTAATTTTATAACCGTTTCTTCTCTTAACTTTGCCATTGTTTCACTTATCTTCATCGAGGCTTTCTCACTCGATTGTAATAGTGACTGGGATGCGTTTATATTGACGTAATAATTGTACATAGGTACATTTTTCAATATTTCTTCAGCAGACAACGAATAGATATTGGGCAATGAAAAAAGCTGAGATTCTTTCTTTATTTCTTCTATTTTTATTTGCGTAAACATTTCAAATTGTTGTGATAGTTCAACTAAAACGGAATATGCATCCCATATCGAAAGCAATAATTCTTTATTGTCCACAAAGCGCATATTACCGGAAGTCTTAAACATATCAAAAGCATTTGTTTTAATTATAATTGGAGTAGCATCGTAATAATAACAGGAATAAGCCTTTATGATATCTGGGTCTAATGATTTTTTATCGTGTGACCTCAAATAATCTGCATATTTGACTGAGGACTGCAATTGTTCTATGGTTTTGTCAAGAATATTTTTGTTTGCCTCCAATTCTAACATTATTGTATTCAAATAAAGAGCCATATCTCTCTTTTCTTTACTATTGGTAATCCAATAACTTGCAGACAGCGTAATAGCTACACCTATAACAACTACGGAAATTTCACGTAAATATTTTCCGATTTTTTTCATTGAGTTTTTTGCTTTGTTCATACTTTTAAAAACAATTTCTTTATTCTCAAATTACTGTTTTTTGTGTGAAGACGATTTTTTTATCATAAAAATAAAAAATGTCAATCTGTTGTCGTGTATTCAAATAATCATTGTATTCCTCATCCGACCACGTTAGGGCTTGCATGATAAGTTCTCGTATTGGCGTATGTCTTTGGGGGCGTATCCATTCTTTCGTAGAAATTGCATATTTGTTTTGAATATGTTTTGCAAGTTTTTGAATGTCTTT
>Ga0123357_10004339_pt1 | contig 16624 bp, 10 predicted proteins | sample TergutEmb28metaG_FD_89873 | JGI IMG/M metagenome (GOLD analysis project Ga0123357, IMG submission 89873) | Embiratermes neotenicus P4 segment gut microbial communities from Petit-Saut dam, French Guiana - Emb289 P4 | ecosystem: Host-associated > Arthropoda: Insects > Digestive system > Gut ... | reverse complement strand
TGATGTCACTTGCTTTATTTCTTTACTTAATGCTCAGCATGTTTCGGATGTTAATACATCCATCCTCAGGAGCTTGCGACTTATGTGTTGAGTTATTACATGGGTTGCATTAATCTGGTTCGATGTGTGTTGGAGTTACATTGTGGTATGGCTGTGGTGGTGTGGTATCCGTATGCAGGTTGAAGCACTAGTGCTTCAACCTGCTCAACATGTTTCGGATGTTAATACATCCATCCTCAGGAGCATGCGACTTATGTGTTGAGTTATTACATGGGTTGCATTGATCTGGTTCGATGTGTGTTCGAGTTACGTTGTGATATGGCTGTGGTGGTGTGGTATCCGTATGCAGGTTGAAGCTTTAGTGCTTCAACCTGCATTACGGATACCACACCACCACAGCCATACCACAACGTAACTCGAACATACATCGAACCAGATCAATGCAACCCGTGTAATAACTCAACACATAAGTCGCGTGCTCCTGAGGATGGATGTATTAACATCCGAAACATGTTGAGCATTAAGTAAAGAAATAAAACAAGTGACATCAAGTTGGTCCGTCTTTACTTAACTAGGTATTTACTATGTTTCTGGTATATGTTGCTTGTTTAGCAACGATCATTGTGCATGACTCTTTGACTACCCTTGTTTGTTGCAATTGCCATTAATTCCACTGTGAATTCAAGCGATAAATGAAGGTGTATGTATATTATGATCATATTAATGTGTTGGTCATAGATGTTCTATTATATAATTTATTTTTTTTAGAACTGTTTGTGGATTTCAAGTTTTAAGCACTTTCATATATCTTATGTGTGATTAATATATGTCATATTTGTTTCAGTGCTTCTCAGCAGGTGCTGAAATAGGGCCACATAAAAATGAACATGCATATCAATTCATGGTAAGTTTGTTAAAGATTTTATCTGCTGTTGTCTGTGCAATTCTGGGAGATTTTAAGGATCTGATGTCCTTGTGCACATGAAGGGTGTAGTTAGACCATTGAAAATGTGACAAGGTTCACAACATGAACAAATCAAAATAGTATCTATGAAGAATTTAAGAGCAAATTTTGTCTTGGTAGTTCTTGTTACCATTCATTTCAAGGTTTTTGTTTTTGCTTGCTGTCACAAAATGTAAAAATCAAAACACATGAAACTAAAATTTTTTCTTGTTGTCACTTTGGGCACTGGAGCATGGTCCTTCTTTTTTTGATGCTAGAACCCAGTTTAAACACTTCTAATGGTTTTGGAGTTTACATCCTTCACTGAATGTGATCCACAATAATTATGTTCTGACAGCTTTGTACACAATTGTCTGGATACCATACTGTCTTATGAATCCTACTTCAGGTGGCGCCACATAAGATGCAGGCTGTCATAAAATGTTTTGGAAGTTTGTTGTGAAATATTGTAGGGCGGAGATGGGATATTGATGTTCTTTGTTTGCTATGTCTTGATTCAGTCTAAGGTAGACTATAGCAGCTGTGTTTATAGCTCTGCAGTGAAGTCCTCACTGTCTACCTTAAGTCCTGTTCACAGTGTTGGTGTTTCCTTTCCACACTGGCACCTTAAGCAGTAGCTATCTTAAGGGTCTGAGTTTGTACATAGAATGCTGGAATGTAAGGAGGTCCCAGGTTTCCTTGAGGATAACTCCCCTTTATAGTTGTGCAGCACAATTAAAATCTAGACCCTTTCACCCCTCTTCCAGTCTTGTCTTGGCTGTCCATTTACTTTCATTAAAGGTGATTTCGTACTGTTCCTTGTAGCAGGTCCTTGTAACTGTAAAAGTTTGATACTAAAGGTGGTTTTCTGCTCTATCCAGCTTCTTTTTTAAGGCAGGTTTCACTGTATTTACTTTGATGTTCAAAGGTGTAGGCCAGGAACTGCTCACACAGTCCTGTTATTTGATATCCACTCATTGTGTAAGACAACTCCTTGACCCCTGTATGTTCATGTGCATAAACCTCTCAAGTATCTGAATAACTTATTGCTGCATATTATACCTATTAGACCATTGCTTTTATCACCCTGACATACTACATGGCCAACCCTTGAAGTTTTGACTTATATGTTACTGATATTTTGTAGATCTTCTTTCAACTTATCCGTACCACAGGTGGTTTACTGCTGATAGGTCATACAAAGTTCACCATGTAACCTGCCATGAAGGCACAGAGGGGGAGTAGAGTACAGGTCTACTCTTTCTTTAACCTCAGCACTAGAGGGGTTGCTGGGTAGTTAATGCCACGCCCTAGCTGCTGTACTGCCAGGAATGACCCAATATCCATTGTATGGTAGGCTGGGTGGACCCCAGGGCCAGTCTGGACGAGTGTGGAAAATCTCATCCCTCAGTGGGATTTGATCCCCAGACCATCCAGCCCATAGCGCTGTTGGGTCATATGCCCAGTTTAACTGTTTCATTTATAACAGCCAGCTACATTCTCAGTATCAGCATTGTTATGTGATGAAACCTTTGTGCCCACTGTTTCCTCCATTCAGCATTGTCACCTCTTGTATACAGATTCACAAAGAACCTTGCATTATTTTCATGGCATAGTCATACACTACACTGTCCATTTGTTACGATTGTGTGCTATGTATCCCGCATCAAAGTCAGGGAAACTGATTGTCTTGCTGGGTACCTGGTTAAAATGGACTTGCATGGCATTAACCTTTTGGCACTGGAATTATTTTTTTAATTTAACACACCCTGTATATAAAACGTGAATAATACAGGAACCAAATACGTTAGAATTATGAAACAAACTGCATTTTGAAGAGGAAAAAATGGAGAGTATATAACATGTTTAAAATATTCAGTACCTATGTTTGTTGAATAAATGTATAAAATGTAACGTTTAGGGGTTAGCAGTGCGGTATGACCACTGTAGTCGTTAGGCATCAGAGGGTTAAGGTTGGAGATGCATCTGTCAAGGAAGCTACCTTTTATCAGAAAAAGCTCTAGGCAGTGACATTTTATATGATTAGGCTTATGATTGTATGCATTATGTGCAAAATGCGTATAGTCCTGAACCTAGTGATGGTCTTCTTTGAGGTGTTTTGTCAGCCTGGCAAGTGGAATGGACTCCTACACCAGGCCAGAATCTAAGTTATGAAACTGTCTATGTGCTTGTTTTGATACTTCTATAGCTTCACCAGGATGGAGGAGGTCATAATGTCATGGCTCCAGACTGGTCATACACACGCCTTACACATGGCCATCTGTTGTTAGAGAACCAGCTATACTTATGTTGTGCGGTACCTCTAACTCTGTCCCACATTCTGGTCAGATGTCAGTTTTATCATGAAGGATCATATAGATATCATCGCCAGGGCATGTTCCACAACATCCTAGGTGGCGACTGTTGAGGTGTATCTAATACTGTGGCATGCATTATCAGCATTGGGCTTGTCCAGTCAATTTGACCGGAGATTTTTTCAATTTTATTTTAACTGCCATGAACATGCAAGGTCTGTCCTGTATTTTATGTGTGTGGTTCTACAATATTGATGTTGAGAATCTATACAGAGTGGTATTCTTTTAACATTTCTAACTTCTGGCAGGTTTGTAACTGCAGTTTTGGTAATAATGATTATGTTGTCATTGAACCCTGTGCTGTGTTTTGTCTTATTATCAATAGCACTGCACCTTTCTTTAGAACCCTGTTCTACAACTGTCAGTACCAGGTGATCATTCGTCATCTTTGGATCCCCAGCTTCCTCAGATCTTCAACCACACCATCCACCTACTGAAGTTTAGTTCTCCATATCCTCCTGCTGTCTTCAAGTTTGTAATCCATGTATCTTCTGGGTATTTTATTATTGCCCATTCTTTGTAGGTGCCCTATCCATCACAACCTTGCCACTATACTCATTCTGACAATGTCTGGTGACCAGTTGATTGTATCTAATTCTCCTTTTTCTTGCACTGGACCATACATTTTACATAAGATTTTTCTTTCTAAAGTACACAGTAATAGTTTATCTGATTGCATTAATGTCTGTATTTTGCTTCTGTACATCAGAATGCCTTACAAGGGTTTGGTATAGCCTGATCTTTTTCTCATGAGTAAGCAGTCATGATTGGAAATGTCTTTTTAATACATAATAACAATTACTTGTGTTCTGTATTCATCTCCTAATTTATTGAGTCATGTGATTCTTCTCAGTGACCACTGAGCCCACTTCTACAAATCATGTTCTCTCTCAAATTTATAGCCCATAATTTTTATTTATGATTCAACCACTGTTGGCATTTTATTTCCTGTATGTTTACTTTATTTACTTCTGATCCCATTATATAAGCTATAGTTGTTAATGTTATGAAGGATTTCTTTATGTTTTCCTCAGATATATCATATCTGTATCACAAGAACATGCAAATAGCTGTACATACGGTAGCCCCTTGTCTGGATACTTAAGTCTGTTGACTTTTTCCAGTGCTAAATTAAAAAGTACGCAGTCTGAGGAATTTCCTTGTACCCATTCATGACTTTTAAGGGATATAACATGTCACCTTGCATCCTTACCTGACACCGGTCGTTTTCCATTGTTGCATTCACCAGTCTCACAAGGTTGTCAGGAATTCCAAAAAGTTTCATAGCAGTTAGTAGTAGTACTCGTTGATACTGTCATATGCTGCACTAAAATTGATGAATAGATGATGGATTTCACTGTTACATTCACCAGAATTTTCTATGATTTTTCTTAATGTAAATATTGGATCAGTGCTTGATTTACTGTTGCTAAATCACTCTGGTAGTTACCAGTAATTATTTATATGTAAGTTAATATTCTTGCATACAGCATGTTGGATGATACTTTATATGTAGTATTCAGCAGTTTATATTGTGTAGTTCACACATTGCATTGGGTCCCCTTTCTTGAATAATGGGCATATTATACCAATCCTCTGATCAGTAGGTTTTTTTTATATCAACAGAAGCAGTTTCTGTAATGGATGATTAAGTTTTTGACTTCACTGCTCTAGGAGCTGTGCCTGAGTACTGTCTATTGCAGGTGACTTGTTTTTAGTTCTTGTAGTACTTACTCAATTTCATTGTTTAGGCACATTGCAAAATTGCGAAAAGTGACTGTTAGCTTCCTTGTCAGCCTGACTGTTAGCTTCCTTGTCGGCCTGTCATCCTCTTCATCCATCTGCATGGAACAGTGTGGCTCCCAATGGACAGATCTTCTTGAAATTTTGTATTTGATTAGTTTTAAAATATCTGTCGTGAAAATTCGTTTCATTAAAATGTGACAAGAATAATGGCTATTTTTTTTAATCATGCCATTATGTGAGATAATGTGGAAAACTATGGTACTGCAGGGCAGGCCACAGAGGGCAATATGGTGCGTGTGCATTACATGCTGGATACCTAAGGCTACAGACACACACTCATAATATGTTAATACATTTTGCTTTTCCACTGCTACCATGGTTGCATGAACATGCCGTGGTGTTATGTTATAGGTGCATTGCCTGTCTTGTTTAGGCTTACTAGCTTCAGATTCTTCATTATTCTAACCAACAGTTTGTTGGCTGTTAACGTTTCTATGGTGGGTCTTGAATATGTTTATTGATTTTAGTAAAATGCTCATAGTCAGAGATATTGAAGCACCTCAAATCCCCCCCCACATTCACACACAGGCACACATGCCCATGTGTGCACATGATAAGTATCTGCCAGCAAAGTAAGTATATGTTGTAAGAACAGTTTATTGTATTTAAAATTTCTGTGATGTTTCGGCTTAGAAGCCACTTCGAAGGAGACATTCACAAACATATTTATAGTAGTACGTTATTAGTACACTGATGATCTCACACCACTGCAGCCTGGCTTCAGATATTGGACATGCACAGTGTACAAGATCTACAGACCAGAAGCACCAATGAATGCAGTCACTGGTCAGGCGAGAGTAACAAGAACATACAGCCTCAGGTGATTGTGTTGCATAACACACTGCCACATTCTTTGAATATGTGTCTGAATGTAACCACTGCAACAGCAACAAGTGAACAACAGAAGTGAAACTCATAGACAGTAGTCTGTCTTAGGATTAACTAGCACGTAGTCACTTTCGCATGTACCTACTATATAGTGTGGACTGTTTTCCTAATAATAAGACCATCTTTTACTTTATAACGGTCTGTATGATAGAATTAAATTTGGATTTTATAATGACATACAGGTTTGCCATCAGTACACACTTCACCCTAAGTTGGTAATGTCTCTACAGTGCTGTAAGGAGGATGTTAACTTTGGGTACCACCTGTAAATGTATTTGTGAAAATCTTGGAAAGTGGCTTTTAAGTTGAAATGTGGAGAAATATGAAATATAAGATACTGTTACTAACACAGTTATGTACTTTCTTAGTGCATATTGATCCAAATGAAATAAAACCTCTTGAGTTCCATAAGATATGGGGAAATTCTTGAGTGGCTGACAAACTCGTAGCTTTCCAAGAGGGGCTGTGCTGCATGGAATGAGGTTGGTAGGTTAAAGTAACGTAAGAAACTAAAAGTGTGATATGTAATTTAGACTTTCCTGCATTCTGTTTTAGAATGGTACATGTCTGTGACTGTTACTGTCATAGACATTACTTGGACTATATTATGAATTTTTTTCCCACCTTCTCATGATATCCAAGCCTGCCTGCAGCTTTCTGTGGACAGTATTTTTATTTTTCCACTTTGGCATGTTTTGTAAATTGCAGAAATTTTAGAAAGCATGGAGTGGCGGGTATAATTTTAGTTTTTGCTTATGACTAACACAGAGGATTAGAATTACTGCCATGTATACATAAGAATTATTGAGATAATCAATGGTGGTGTTAAATCAAAAGCCAACCTGTTTTAGTAGTAGCTGACCCCCATATATGCTAGTATCGCATGCAGATGGGTGGTAGTAGTTGCCATATAATACTTGCACATAATTTTTGCAGGATTCAGGTGCCATTGGCATGTGCCTGGGGCGTGGTGGTTGGTCTGCTCGAGAAGAATTGCATCTTCTTGATGCAATTGAACAGTTTGGTTTTGGCAACTGGGAAGACATAAGTAGACATATAGAGACTCGTTCTCCAGAAGGTAATCATTTGTATCAGTGTATTATATTTTGTTAATTAAGGTTAGAGTTGTCAAGATGTCCATAGATTATGAATATTTTGGATAAAAGGCTGTAATTGTAGGATCAGAAGTGGAAAAAGAAAATCAAAATCCATACCAATGTGGAATCACTCTTATGGGGTTAGAGTTTTGTGTTGAGGATTGTACATTTTTTATAAAATCTAAGATCACAGGTGGTCATGAGGAGAGGTCATTTGTAATCAGATACTCTAGTTCTTAGGTCAGCGGGGCTATTGGGAGGAAGGTGTGGTCCAGATGATACAGGAATGTGGACCACTGATGAGAATCTCCATGGTATTGGTCACATTCAAAAAAAGGTTTCACTCAAGGATAAGGACATCTTAAAACGTAAATACTATATCTTACAGCATATTATCATCCCACTTTACGTACACCATGCCTCTCAGAATGTGGATGCTGTCAATTTTTCGTGGGTAACCTGAACCATTGACTGATCACGTGGAGGAAGATTGGGTTGTTTTTGCCCTGAAACTGACCAGGCTGTCTGGGGATCCAAGCCTGAGAGGTTTCGGATGGTTTGGCGACAGAACAAGTGTATTCTCAAAGCTCCTAGATAGCAGTTCTACCTGCGATTGTTCAGATTTGTATTTTGTTATTGAACATGGTGGTGTACCTGTTTCAAATTTTGAATGGGACCCCAAGTATCCTGATATTCTACTTGTTTTTCCTCTTTACCCCCCGGAAAATGCATACTTCTATTAGGCCATGCCAGTTCCCTTCTGGATTGTTTCCATTTCATCTTCAACTGATCATTCCGCCATATGAGACACTATTCTGTCTGAGGTATTGTCACAAAATAAACCATAATTACACCATCATTCTCTTCACAGCTTAGAATGGTCAACTTTTAGTTTCCTAAACATTCTTTCTTGCTTTTTCTGCTGTTGCATTTGTTGAACATGTTTCACATATTATTGCAGAAGCCAAAGAAGAATATATTTCAAGATATATAGGTGGTAGTATTGGCCGTTTAACGTGGCCTGCAGCTGCCAGTTCGAGACCAAATCTGAGTGACCAGACTAACCCTGATTGTGGTCCACTGTCACCTGTGCTGACCGCCAGGCTTCCACCTCTAGATGTCACTCCAGATGAAGCCGCATTGCTCGGTTACATGCCTCATCGAGATGACTTTGAACGGGTATGTGTATTTTCTATATATTAGTGTAATTTATAGGTGATTGAACTTTTCACAGGTTTATTCATTGTTTCTGTCATTCTCACATTTAGTATACTAAGTATGCAGCCCTGATTTGAGAACAAAATAAGTAAATGGAAATAAGTTTTATATCAGTAGTATTTAGATTATATGTACTTTTTTTTGTGATCTGGTAATTGCAGTCACGTACTTCTCTTTCTGGAGTTACATAATTGGAATGAATTGAAATTCGCCATATGTTACAAGCTTCTGTATTGACTCACGAGTTACAGTTGTGTACATCTGTTTTCATTCAGGGAAAAGTCTGGCTGTGACTGTAAATGTATTTTTGCTTAGTGGGATGTAGGGCAGTGAGATATGGACAAGTGTAATATATTTAGAAAATGTCATCGGTGAGGACTGTATGGAAAATGTTTTGCTATTAGTAATTTCATGTTTGTCAGGAATATGACAATGGAGCAGAGGCTTTGGTGTCTTCATTATTTGTGAACAGTTTAGAAGATGAAGATTATGATGTTGGTGAGTGCCATTATGTCTTGGTTATGTGGATGTCATTATTATTGCCCAATAAGAATTCCATTGTACAATTCTGTCCAATTCGTGAAAAGGTCCCATGCAATGTTTCTGGTCTTTATAATCTGTGTGTGTATGGTCCTACCATTTAAGATTGTGCAGTTCTTTTTCTTTGGCTCACATGGTATTGCTGATAATACAGTGATTGTGTCAACTAGGATGCACAGACAGGCCAAGATCACATGTTCTTAAGCACAGGCACACATCAAATCTACCACTGCATAGCAAGGCTCTTGGTGCAGCCAGCAATTTCAAAGTTTTTAAACCAATCAGTCAGGCACCATTGCAAACTGTACACACAAGCAATGGTTACAATGTGTAGAGAGAAAACTGTATTGCACAAATCCACTTTCAGCAATTATATTTTTGGCAAACTCTTGAGATGTTCATACTGTATGTGGCACCCATACAGTGCATTGCTGTTTATTTATTTATTTATACACATACTTAAGTGTGATATCTATTCATCTACTACTACTGCTGCGACATGTTTTGGCCATAATTCTTGGCCATCTTCAGGGAGCTAGCAAGTTTCATTGCAATATACAGCTGGTACTGGTACAGCGTATTCTTTCATAGCTTCGACATTGAGTACCTGACGCTTTATCCCATGACTCATTTTAATAAAAGACATGTCAGTAACATGTGTTTGGACATAGCATAGCACATTAGTGCCTTTTTAAAATAACTTAAATTGTATTTAATTATAAACTGATTTTAAGGATTCTAATATTGTAATTATATTTGGACACTGACGTATAAAATCCGCTGCTTTCACTTAAGTTACAGTGTCAGCTGTATATGTCGAACGTTGCTAGCTCTCTGAAGATGGCCAAGAATTATGGCTAAAACACGTCAGAGCATTAATTAATGGCACATATAGTGTGCAACAAGGTGGTAATAAACATTGTATATGTAATATAGATGCACAGAAAATATACAATATTATTTTTCTGTAACACTGTTTTAGAATTTCACACAAAATAAAATTCATTGTTATTTTATTATTCTGTAGGGTTCTGACAGTGGCGTTCTTTTCCCATTATATGTATTGATGTTGAACACGGTACGTTTCAGGGATTGTGTCCCTGAAATGTAGTAGTGCATGCAGTTCCGCTATATACACTAAAAAAAATCCATAATCTTAATGAATTAATGTTGTTGTTTTGATTTATTCCTGCTTCTGAAGCTCTCAAATTGGCCCAAGTTGACATGTACACTCGAAGACTGCGAGAGAGAGCTAGACGGAAGCGAGTATCACGAGACTTTCAACTAGTGTCACAGTTTTTCTCAGCTAATCGTAAGGATAGGCCTTCATCAAAGAAGAAATTGTCTAAGGAAGAAAAGTAAGTTTATTATAATTTTCAGAGTAATTGCAGTAATAGATTATTAATTCACAGTGCTTAAACCATTAAATGGTACTGAAATTGTGTAATTTTAACCACGTCTTTATCTTGTTGCACTGGTCATGAATATTGTTAATAAATAGTACATGAAGAAATGTAGTTTGTATTGTTAATCCATACATTCCTGTAAATTAAAATGAATTTCAGGGTGAACATTAATGCACAGTGATCATGTTTTGTGAAGGAGTATAAAAATGTAATGATGTATTCTTCGTTCAAGACAGGTTCTGTACATTTTGAAACAAACCCCAGCATTTTGTCCATAGCTTTTGCAACTCCATCACCTGCATCTGCAGAACTTTTTACAAAAACCGGTTTTGATATTGCGATAAGCATTTTGCTGTATATGAAAGTATTTGCTGGTTCTCAGTAGCTGTCCTGTCCTTTCTTCATGCCCACTTGTTGCATATATTCTGAGTGCCAGACATAAGCATCCTGTCCTTGGGATCACATATTTATATTTCAAGATTTCCCACATTGTAATAGTTGGTAATTCTGTGGAATTTACTTGTTGACTCTGATATTAACATACTTCGTGGAATTCATCATATCTAGTTGTAAGAGTAAATGTAGAAGTAGACCTGTGATGCAAGATTACAGACAGAATGTTTCCTGTGAGTTGAATTGCATAAAAGTAACCTCTTTTGTGTAACTGCGGTCATATTGTGGCCATCAATATTTTTGTCATGGCAGAGGTTTTTAACCTGTGGATCAGTGGTTGACCTGCCATTTAGGGTGGTCACCATGATGTATGCTGTTTAATTAGTTGAAATTTTTTCATAGACAAGCATATTTTAGCGCACATTATGATGGTTTGAAATTTGCTAATTTGACACCGGATGTGAATGATGGTGTACAACTAGTAATATATGTACTCTGTCCCACTCTATCAGATATGGAAGAACAGATTCTGTCTTGCTAGCCAGTTACTAACACTGCAACGGTGGAAGGGTGGGGGGGACTTAGGAATTGTTTTTCAGTGAAGAAAGTGATGGTGGTGCACCAGCAGTGTTAGAGCATGTCAAGGCTTTTGTGCCATAGTGAAGGAAATGAATCTGCAGTTTAGAGAATTATCTTCTGGCTCTAAGGTCCTCGAATTAACAAGCAAATTTTAAAACTAAACTACCTTTCAGATATATTTCCCAAAATTGGTAAGATGAATGTATCATTACTGATTGGGCTAGCAGATAAGTTTACAGCTTGCAGAGGAGAGCTGAAATTGTGAGAGGAGAAACTGGAAGGAAATGGTTGCCTGCTCGTGTGCATTAGGTTTACTTCTGATGTGTTCTGGATTAAAGTGAAAAAGGAAAAACCAATCTGGGGATATGAGACTTCGGGAGTTTTAATGCCCGTTTCTACAGTGTACTTATGTGAAGCAGGGTTTTTGCCGTTTGCCATCACACCTAGTATGACAGATCACATTGTTTAAGTTTGAAGATGGTGTGTATGCTTCTTTCACCTTCTCTCTCTCTCTCTCTCTCTCTCGCTCTCTCTCTCTCTCTCTCTATATATATATATATATCCATGCACAGTGAACACACACATAAGCGGTTTCAACCAGAAATTTTTTTCCAAATGACTGGAACAAATCAAAATAAATATTTAATCAACCAAATCATATTTCCTGTCACACTGATGCTGTTCTATTCTTCCTGTTCGTTGTGTGTGTATTGCCATTGACTGTAATCTGGACCACTTGGCCATGGTATAATATATTCGTATGAAAATGTAAAATGTATCCCACCATTTTTTCAGAGTATTGATTTACCATCACACCAGTATTTATTTACTCACATTTACAACTTTCGTGTTACATTAATTCAGCATAGGATTGAAGTACTCTGAATCAACATAGAATTTTGTATCTTGTAGTGGAAATTCAAAGTCTGCCATTTGCTTGGTGCACGATATTGATTTTGAAATTTAAGTATGTATAATTGTTTTCTGTTTCTAGATCTTAAATCAGTGTGAAGGTTATAATATAGTTAAAAGTTTTTGCAGTAGATTCATGTACTGAACCAGTATGAAAGACATAGTTTTGGGTGGGGGATACAAGTGGTCCCTACTCTTGGGAACTGTTATGTTCCTGGAGAGTTTCTGAGATGAGTCATTATTCACTATAAGCATATAGGTATAACTGGTAGGTACATTCCCAGAGGACCAAAATGTGACCAAAAGAAATTAGAAGTCAACAGTTTTGTTGGCTTGAAATGAAACATGTAAACACCAACAACACTCAGTTGCATGCTTATGTTCCGAAGAAGAAGAATAGGAAATAAAAGTGATTAACTAATAACAGAAATATGTCCTGTGAACAGTAGTTGGGAAACCACCATTTTCCTGTTTTTATCTTTCTATTTTCTTTCTTTAATTATTCCAGGGTGTTAAGTTTGTTCAAAATATTTTGGATGAGTGGGTTCATGTTCAAATAAGGGCCCAAATGCAGTGCATGTGCTTCACTTTAAAAGTTATTGTGAGAGAAACTTTGCATAAAGTTAGGGCTGACTGTACGGTGTTTAATTGTATATTACAGAGAATTCCATGATCACATGAGAGTATTCACACAATTCCACACAGCTCAGGAGCATGAACAGTTCCTCCAGAATTTGCAGAAAGAGAGAGAACTCAAGATGCGGATCAGTGAACTGGCAAGATACCGAAGAAATGGGCTGACGAGACATGAAGAATGTGCACACTTCGAACAAGAACGCGTTCAGCATGAAGAATGGAAGGAGAAGAGATCTGTAAGTAATATTTTTGTTGCATACAATGTTAGGATTGCTTGTTCATTATGAGGACAAACTCTTGTTGCTTGAATTCAAGCAACACTGAGCAGCAGAGGCAAGACCGAACAGTGGATTTTGATGTCTACACCACTTTGTGTGTATGTGTGTGTGCGCGCGTGCGTGCGACCTTTTTTTCCCCCTTCTTCTTCTTCTTCTTCTATTTGTTTGCATTGTTTTATTTCTCCTAAATTATGTTGGATAATGGGTCGTGGCTGCTCTGCTTGGCAGAAATTTAAAAAATACAAAGTACATTCAATTTTGGCTGATAAATGTAACAGTACTTAATTTTGGTAAATTTTTCCACCACAAGAAGGGTCAAATCAGTAGTAAATATGGTATTTTGCTTTGATTTAATTCAATTCCATTCCTTTTTACTGACATATAGTAACATTGATATAATTTATATTTAAAAAAGGACATTGATTTTTATTTCGTATAGTTCTTTATTATAAATTAGCCTTCTGTTGACCACTTGGTATCTGTCATGTACATTGTTCAGGGTGTGAGTTTTGTATTAGTTTTCAGTTACCTGTCCCTATGTTGTAATTCAGGAAGTTTGGTTGAGGTTTTCTATTTCGTTAAAATGGAAAGAACACAATTTACCAATGTTGTATACCATGGAATGTGCTGGTGACTTAACATTTGTCATTTAGAAGGTTCCATTGAGGTCTTTGTACTGAATGTATGATGAGGCAAAGAAAATGACAGGCAAAGGAATGGGTAAAGAATAAGGAAGAAAACTCAAAATAATTGATCTGGTCATGTAGATTGTCTTTAGTAGTTATGTATTATTTATAAACGTAAAGAGTAACAAGTTAAGGTTATGATACAGATAGAGGTAGGAAGATGGTTTGGGAATGGTAATCAGATCAGCATTCAGAAGGGATGGGAAAGGAATACACCAGGCAGAAGCGAAGGGGATACAATAATAGGGACAAAGAAATGGCAGAAAAATGGTGAGTGAGGAAGCTGTGCAAGAATTAGTTTTCCCACCTCAGACCAGATGACGCAGTACATTTTATAAGCTAGGTATGCAGACTTGTGCTGAATTTTTTAGATGACATGACGAAGTGTTAAGAAGGACTATATATATATATATATAAAATCCTGTTTGGCTAACAGCCATGCCAGGTGTGTCAAGTAAACCAATGTTTCAGAGATGGTGGTGGTCTCTGAAGCAGCTATTAGTCCGTGACGATTGAAATCTTAAAGACACATATCAAATTGTCGAATATTTCTGTTCAAAATGTGTAACTTAGATTGGTCTGCTGTCACCTTGTAGACCAGAATAACATTGTATGAAAAATATTTAATATTATTCAGTCATATAATTCTCTTGTGATTCCGTGAGGTTTACGTTTTAATTCCTTGCTCAAAATATGCGTTTGAAATTCCTAGCAAGCCATAAAAGTAATGCATGATGGTACAGAAACACTGGGGTGGGATTGTTCTGCAATAGGTATTGCAGATCTCTCCGTTCTAAGCCATATTTATCTCATTGATTGATAGCAGTGTGCATGGTATTTATTTTCTGTCAGTTGATTCTATATGTAATTGTTTAATTTATTAGAACAAAGTAATCAGATTGTATCAGTTTGCCTTTCAACTAGGGCAGCAGTGGGTCCATCCCCTCGCCTCCATCAATGGTCCCAAGAAGAAGGTGAGTCCATTTCATAAATTTTAATTTTTATCTCTTGTGAGCAATTAAAATCATATTTTTTTTATGAATTTGTAACTAAGGTTGCCCCACACAGGTTAATTTTTTTCATGTTAAAACTTCAAGGTATTCAAGATAATTAGATGGTAACGTTTTATCTGAATGGCAGTATCTGTTCACAGGCTATGATTTTGTAATCTGAGCCAAATGTCACCGAAGATCGAGTATTGTTTTTCTCTGTTTCAACTTACGTCATTCAAAATAAATGTGTACACATAAACAATTGAGTGTGAATCTTAATACTTTCATTCCCAAACTATTTTAAACCAGCTGCACTAACTTAACACTGTGAATTTTTTATGGGAAAAAATTTTACAGTTTTTAATTTTAATATTTAGAAATTGGTAGTTTTTAACAATGAATTTTCATAAACTATAAGTTTATTATAAAAATGAGGTTAAGTGGAGAAATGGAAATTACACAAAAGTGAAATAACATCTACAGTATTTTCTTGTGCTAAATTGCAAAAAGAGATGTAGTTGTGTTAAGATAGAAAGAACCTCCACATTGATTTACAAAATACATTATGCAAAAGTATGTTACTCCAAATGTTTTTCATATGGGCTATAGTGACTTTTTTTTATAACATATAACACTGGTAGTCATTGACATTAACAACAGCACTATGAGACTTGATGTTCATGCAGTGGTATCACTGCTGCAATCTTTAGTACAAGGTGTCTTGTATTTGCTATTGTAATATACTGATGCTCTCTGTTCATGTATTAATAATCACCAAAGTATCTTCAGTATGTGTTTTTTGACAGTTGCCATTATATCATTAACAAAGTCTCATTAATGTCTTTAGAGAAAGAAGCGATCCCGGATCATCCTTCAGCGACGGAAAATTAGTATACAGAAGCGGCAAGCATCCCAACCTCGATAACAGTAGGGAGGGAGCAGAGTCTGGTGGTGAGGTGAACCATCCAGATATCTCCACCCTCCCAGGATACCACCTTCTGTCACAATATGAGATTAAGGTGAGCTTACCAGCTTTGAATGCCCATTCTTAAAAAACTGAATCAGTAGCTACATCATTGTTGAAACACATCTGTATGAAGTGAGAGTATGTGTACAATTGTCATGTTTGCATGCAGTGCCTGTTGGCATGCTCCTCATACGTGGGTTGAACTATAGAAGACAGGCAATATACATATAACATAACATTGAGGTGCATACATGTAACCATATTACCATACATAAGCAAAAGTTTTACATATTCGGAGTATGTGTTTTTAACCTTAGGTACTCAGCATGCATTGTTCATGTTCCATATCATCTGTGGCCTGTCTGGCTCTGCCATATTTTTCCACATTGTCTCATAAACAGCATGGTTTTTAAAGAAAGTTACAGAACAGAATATGTGTGTTTTGATTTTCTGTACAACTTTTGTCTGAAACATCTTTTGTTCTATGAAGAATTAAGAGAGATGTGATCATAAATGTATGTTGGTGTTAATGTAAGGTACCTGTTATTCTCATTGGATTTTAATAAAACTTGAATTTTCCTGACAGATTTTCAAAAACTACTCAGATACAAAATTTCATGACAGTCAGTGCATTGGGAGCTGAGTCATTCCATGCGGACGGATAGACCGAAAGACCGCCATACATGACAGAGCCAATTGGTTGTGTTCGCTATCTTGCGAGCACACCTTAAAAAAAGGAAGAAACTTTTTTTTTATTCAGTGACAGGTGAATAGTGTCTAAATAAAGAAGTTATAACTGGTTGTGCTCCCCCCCCCCCCCCCCCCCCCCCAACATAATAATTTTTTTTTTTTTAAAAAACAGGAAAACACATTCTTTTTTTTTTTTTTAATTTTTAAATTGAATTTCA
>Ga0123357_10004338_pt1 | contig 16627 bp, 15 predicted proteins | sample TergutEmb28metaG_FD_89873 | JGI IMG/M metagenome (GOLD analysis project Ga0123357, IMG submission 89873) | Embiratermes neotenicus P4 segment gut microbial communities from Petit-Saut dam, French Guiana - Emb289 P4 | ecosystem: Host-associated > Arthropoda: Insects > Digestive system > Gut ... | reverse complement strand
TTAAATACAGAATAAAAAAGAGCAGCACACTTTTCAGAAGTGTACCTGCTGAATAAAGCGTAATTTGTTGTTTCTTCCCCAAACAGTCTTAATCCTTTGATTCTGGAATTAAATCCTTTTGAGCAACGCTGCCTGCTGGAATTTTTGACTGTGGCTGTTAAATTTTAATGCTTACTCTTAGGAAAAAAGCATATCCCATAGACTTTTCCTTCAAATTTAATGAAATACAATTTTACACTGTGCTTATGAATTGGTTAATCCGGGAAACAATATTTACCTATTTTTATAGTAAATTTAGGCCTGTGAAGCGCATGTATTACATAAAATGTGGTGTACACAGTTCATTACTCGCATAATTCTGGTTGCAGCATAAGGTCTGTGGCATAAGGGATCAGTGTTTTATCATGACACATAGTATTCACAAAGATGGTGATATATTACAAATTTACTTTTGTATGATATTCCGTGAAACAAGGCGTCATGCACAGGTCCACGTCACATTTGGCGCACTGTGCCCATTCTTTGGCCACAAGAACAACACAGACAGCAGACCAGTTGGGCTGATTTCACTGGCCATTGTTTGTTATGGCTACTTCTGCTGAGGCTCCTCCTCCTCCTTCTTCTTCTTCTTCCTCCTCCTCAAACTAGTCTTCTAACAATGCTAGTTTTCGCACCTGATTCCAAGGCTGTGTCAGCAACCAGAATTTCACTGATGGCTTCCTCCTCAAGTTTTATTTACTTATTTTTTTCCAGACATTGCTCGAGACCCACATCGTCTGCCTTGTTTAGACTACTATGTATGACTCGGCACAGTTTCAGAAATGTTATACCAGTAGATATGAACGTCTTCTACAGTGACAGTAAAACAGATCTAAAGCTACAATGTGACTGCTGTATAAAAATTCCAGCTTGACTGCTGCATGTTGCATGTTACTACCCCACAACCCCTACAGACTACCTCAGCACTATAAAAGGCATGTCTGTGGGCCCTTCTGTAGCTGTAAACATCGAGTTTTGTGGATATCTCTGATTTTTGAGCATTAGTTTTGCCTGAATTATATTAGTCCAGTACGCCACTAACAACCTTTCTGGTCAACAACTACAGTTTGCTTCATAGGCCAGTGTTGATGTTTCAACCCACAGTGAACTCCAGAGCAAGCGATAGTCAAAGCAAGCAGTGTCAGAACCATATCAGTCAGCTGGGACAAATGTGCAGTTACTAAGCGCCTGCGTATATATCCGTGTTTGTGGAGGGATTTAGGAGGTCAAGGGGATACATTCTGGCAACCTCAATGAAAGTCTGACCTTCAAGGGTCCTGAAGTATAGCAAGCCACAGCAGTTAACCGAATAGGAGTGAACAAAATTCCTTCAAACTTTGACACACACTGTTTGCGACGTATATATAAGTTGTTTGACTATTTAAAGTGTTAACATGACGTCAATGTATTCAGAATCTAGTCTCGTGGGCTGGCAGAGTGGAATCTGGGAAGTAGGTACAAACACTTCAGATGACCCTGCTGCCTCTGTCTTCTTGGTATGAAGGCGCAAAAGGTTCTTCCAAAATTGTAATCAACTACAGTATCATAGCACGGAATCTATGGCTTCAGTGTCACAGAAACTGCAATCTCATGTAGAATGTGAACCTTTCTACATCTTTACATCCAGACAGTTGACCAGCAATCATCTCTTCAGAGGAACTACGCTACCTATATTTATACTAGTCATGTGACACTTGAAAGCCACCTAATTTAAACTAATTGCTTTAGGTATGAGGATTAGCAGCATGGAAGCTCACTGATTACATTACAAATTGAAATAAAGACAACTCTGAAACTTACATCCATGGCGAGGGTTTGATTGTTAGCCCGTTCCCTCTCGCGTCTGATCTCAGCCTCGATGCTCTGGCGGATGGCAAGCTTACATGCACGCTGACAAATTTCTGTAAGGTCAGCACCAGAGTAACCATGGGTTACCTTTGCAATATAGGTCATATCAACATCCTGACCAAAAAAAAAAAAAAAAGCAACAGTTAATAGACAATCCATCAGACATTTTCACAGAATGCAAAATGACACTAGCTGAGAACATACCTTACTTCAGCAATAACTTAACCCAAGAGTGCACACATTTTCCAAAAGTTGAGGTACCAGTAGGGTGCTATAAGGCAAACCCATACTCAGAACTCACAAATATTATGTGTCAAAATACAATAGTTAGTTGCCTGGGTGGCCACACACCCAAGATTTGTGCAGCCTTGTCTTAACCCCTAACAAATGATACCTTAAACATATCATGAAGGTGCCATCGAATGACAGGAAGTACACGTATTTCAAATCCATCACCATTTTTCTGCCAATTTCACTAAATTTTTATCAGATGTCACTATCGCAGGTCTACTAATAGCAGCCAGCTTTAGAAGCTTGACAGCAGATTATGGGGAATTTATGACATAATAAACTTTTACTTTGAAATAAAATTCACTTACAAAGGGTTCAAGTTGGAGTCAATAACATACAACAAAGTTAACTTTAATAAGAGCATACACAGTGAAAACCTTCATCCATTGTTCCAGTAATGTCAGTTTTCCTACAATTATCATTCGTTTCTTTTGATCCTGAAAAATCGCTCACATAATTCATTTACACTACCAGATGTATTGTTCCTCAGTGTGTAGTTTTCCTGCAACAACTGTTCAGCATTCCTGGTCCTGACCAACAAATCCTGGTATATCATTTTCAAAAATATAAACATTTTAAGCACTGTGATGTTTTTGGACTGTACACTATCGCTAACCTGTCTATACTGACAATGCCATTACAGGTGTCAATGCACTTCCAAAAAGTCACAAAGCACCACCAAAGTTAGCTGAGCAGCAGGGGTAAGGGGCAGGTGAAAGTTGAAAGGTAGCAAACTTGACAAGTATATTTGGCAGTTGTTAATAGCACTGTCTTCCATCAACTTGCTTGCTTTTCATTTATTTCAGCAGCCAATAGTCGTGTCAGTCAGTGTTACTATCTCAGTGCTGTTACTTGTGTTTTCCTATTATTATTTTGTATACGAAAGGCCTACACACTGCAGCTTGCCATGTAGCATTCTACATAGCAAGTCGAGATGCTTCATGAATGACAAATCATTGGAGAAATGGAGAAAATGTGACTCAGAAAGAGACTGACATGGTTGAATATCTCAGAGTAGCACCACACACGGTGAACTCCATGGTTTTGAAAAAAATGATGTGGCAAGTCCTGTAAGAAAAGGTGAGAGGGAAGAGAACCTACTTTTCATGAGCCTGACAGCATCCTGCGGGCTTGGTACCAGGATGCATGTATATCGGGTATTGCTGTTCAAGAAAAAGTTAAGAAGATAGCTACAAGAAGGCACACTGGTAATTCTGTTGTTTCAAATGGACGGAGTGTCACAGCCTGGTATACAAAAAGCTTGCTGGAGAAAGTGCCACCACTGACGAACAACCTGTGCTAGAGGTAGTTTACCTGTTTTGTGGAAGGAAATGAGCCATGAGACAAAAACAGTGCACATGAGCTGCGCCTTTTCTACAGTTGCCTCATGGAAAGAATACTGAAAATGAAAACCTATAAAGTGAAAATGCCAAAGGGAGGATAAGAGTGCTACTGTGTGAGTGACGGCAGGAACAGATGGACGCTAATCAATGGTTTGAAAATCATCAAAACTGTGTTTAAAAAATATAAAAATGCTTCCTATGAAATACAACACAAATAAAAAGTTGTGGATGACCACAAGCATTGTCACAGAGTTTTCAAAGGCACTAAATGCCCCCATGGGTGTGCAAGGTAGGAACATTTTGTTGTTTGTGCACAACTGTGCTAGTCACACACAACACACACTATTTGTTTGACATGTAAAAGTTGTGTATAATCCATCAAACTGCATCTACTGACCTCAGCATCATTAGATGCTTTCAGTAGTTTTACAGGAAGCACATACTACTGTAAGTTGTATGCTTGATGGACTCAGAACAGAACAGCTGTTTTGCAGCAGTACATTTCAAAGCAGCAGCTAGGCAACAAGTCATGCACATGACAACTGTGAAATGTTTTTGTCTGGGTGGGTATACGCATGAATTTAACATAGAAGCTGATTCATGCTCCAGCACATACGATGATGATGATGATGATGATGAAAATGACTGAATTTGGCTTGGCCCTGAGGATTTCAACTTCAGTTCTTATGTATGTGTGGACAGTGACCTTGAAACAAGTGGCTTTAACAGCACTGATGAGTTGTGTGATGATATGTGTGGGGAGAGCATTAGAGAAGATGGAAAGCTACATGAACATTACCTTCAACCACTGCCGAGTTTTACCGCAACACACACTGCTTACACAACTGTTACACCATTCTTCAATTATTTTATGTGCACAGCATAAGCAAGCATGATCAACAGAACATTCTGAACTTGGAACTGACAGTATTTTGTCTAAAACAAAAAGCTTCAACTAAACAGCTGTCAATTACAGATTTCTTTGGAAACACGTAATTTGCACACAGGTATTTTATATGTTTATTATTTTTCTGGAAAATTCATAATTTTCACTTTTTTCTTGTGTTCTAACAATTCGCCACTTTCCAGCAATGGTTGTTGTGCCACATTTATCATTTTCTTTCTGCAGTCCCTTAAGAAGTGGACAAGGGTTCCATTGTGTAAGTCTAAGAAATGTCACACTGCAGGTTCAACTACAGGGTGGCACCAAACCTACCAGTCCACACAGTGTATTGTAGGTAATAAGTAATCACCTTTGCTACTGGGGATTTCCTTAGGTTGGCCTTGAAGATGGCTTCTCTTGATTTCTCATCTGGTAGTGGAATGTAAATAAGCTGGTCTAGTCGACCAGGACGCAGAATGGCTGGGTCAATAATGTCGGGTCGGTTTGTTGCTCCAATAATGAAAACATTCTTCTTGGCTCCCATTCCATCCATTTCGGTTAGAATCTGATTAATTACCCTGTCTGCAGCCCCACCAGCATCTCCAATATTTCCACCACGAGACTTGGCAATGGAATCCAGCTCATCAAAGAATAACACACAAGGAGCAGCTGCACGAGCCTAGACAAAAAAAGCAATCTGCAGATAATGTGGCCTTATAAACTAGGTGTCATCTAGACATGTCCATCATACCATGCCTCACAACCAGAAGAATGCTTGCATGTTTTATTATGACAAATACTACTTGCCTTCACACTAATGAACAATAGGTGTTTCCATCAGAAACAAATTTCTACTTCCTTGTCAAGGTGGGCGGTGTGCCAAAATGACAGTACTGCCTATAGGTAGAGGGCAAACAATGCTCATGTGACTATATTATATATATTTCTTTCAAACTGTTGTACCAGCTCCTGGTGGTAGGCACATATGGAGCACTGGTGGAATGATTACTCGCAGGTGAAAATCAAAATGAAAGGAGAAAAAACCTGCCCCACTGCCCCATCCACCAAAAGTCTGTGTATACTACTTTTGTGATCGAATTTGGGACTATGTGCTGAGAAGGTGGCTAATAACCACCTGAACTACTCTCACTCACTCATTCACTTGTTCACTAATTCACTCACTCAAGCCCTACCTCCCTCTTGAGAAATTAACAGCTGCTCTGGTGTCGAGAAATTCCCTATACTTTATAAAACATATGATGTTCAATACCATGTTCACAAGAACCTGTTTCTGGTCCCTGTCTTGAGCGAGATGAATCCACTTCACATGCTCCCAGTCTACTGCTAAAACATTCATTTCATATTACCTTTCCATCAATGCCTAGGATGACAAACAGCCTGAGCTGTCAATACATTAAGAGGCAATTTGAAAAAAACTTATATTTTATTTATAAAATATAAAAACATGAAACTGAAATCAAAACCACTTAATTCAAGAATAAGCAGAAACTCAAGGGTGTACCTTTGTGACTATCCTCCTACCAACCTGCTTCATCTGAATGATACTGCAGTTTGATTCATGGGAATGTATTCGAGTAAGTTCTGGGTTGTCACTGCTTTCTTGAAAATGTTCAGGATTTAAAAAATTTGGCCTCAAATTTAAAATGTTGCCAAGGTACTCAATACATAGTGTCGAGATCTCTACAGAGTGCAATCTAGTGCTCCTTTTTGATCTCTAGTATCACCTCATTTCCTAAAGGTCATTCAGTACCTGCTTACATCTTCTTCCTTGTCTTCCCATCACTTCTATACTTCCTACCTATCATTCCTTCAATAACACATTTTGTAAGGGTAGTTTACATGCATGTTATGACCAAATCATTTTGCATTCCTTCTTTTTATTGCATGCAGGATGTTCATTTTTTCCATGCCTTTATCTCATACTTAATTTTTCAAATAATCAGTCCAAATCATCTTCTCCATCCTTCTCCAGCACCCCAGTTCAACATTTTCAAGGTACTTCTGATCCACTTTCCAAAGTGTCCAAGTTTCAGCACCATACCAAGCTATGCCCCAAATGTAGCATTAAACTAGTTTTTTCCTTACATTTAACTCCAACTGGCTAGTGACAAGATTATTATTATTATTATTCTTGAATGCCACTTTTGCCATGGAAATCCTTAATTTAATTTCAAATGTACATCTTGCGTCATGTTATCACACTACCCAAACAGTAAAAATAATCCACAATCTCCAGTTGTTTTTGATTTATCATAATCCATACTGCAGATGGTAGACTTGAGATTCTCATTACTTTAGTCTTTTTCCACATTCATTTCCATTCCATAGCATCTTCCAATTTCAATAAGTATGTCATGCCATGTGGCACTGCTTCTTCCTTAGCAAGTAGCAAAAGGTCATCTAGATATTGCACAGTGTGAATTACATGGCTTCCAGTTCTGAAGAGTCAAAAACCCTTCAAGGGCTTCCTTGGTCAGATATTCATTGTACTATACAAGCTGAACATATTTTGACAAACAATATCCTTGTCTAATGCCTCTCTCAGTCTCAACACTTCTTGTCTCCCCTAGGTCCAGTCATACTTTAACACTCTGATCCACCTATAGTTTACTTATCAATCTTCTTTCGTACCAGTCAATACCATTTTCTTTTAAGATCTGCATTAATTTGGTCCAGTTTACACAGTCAAAACAAGCACACAATTCTTCATCTATGCCCAAAGTTTATTCTGACATTATTCTCAGCATCCCAATTGCATTCCTAGTTCCCTTTCCTCCTCTAAATCCAAACTGATTTTGTCCAAGTAAACTGATTTTGTCCAAGTAAGTCCTCAATTTTCTTTTCAATCCGTCCTCCAAATATCCTCCCTACTAGTTTTGACGCATGCAACAAGGCTGACTGTTCAATGGTCATTGTAATTTGTAGTATTTGGATTATTCTTTAAGGCAATCACTGTAATTTCCTTGGGCCACTCTTCATTTTCATATGTGTAACCTTCACTGTATGATATTTTAACTTCCAGGTTTCTGCTATAGCCAAGGCAATGTTCAATTTAATGCCCACTGTGGGACACATGCCTCTTTTGGACAAAAAAAAAAAATGTACATTTAATGGGACAGTATTGTTCTGCTAATCCACTAAAGCTTAACAGCAACTGTGTCTGGCTCCATGCAGAATGGTAAAGATCATAAAGGCACCAACAATCATACATACCTTATCAAACACATCTCGTACATTTGCTTCAGATTCTCCGAACCACATTGTGAGCAATTCTGGTCCTTTCACAGAAATAAAGTTTGCTTGACACTCATTGGCTATGGCCTTGGCTAGAAGAGTCTTACCACAACCAGGCGGACCATAGAACAACACACCTCGAGACGGCTGCATACCAAACTTGAGGAACTTATCTGGGTGCTCCACTGGATACTACAAAATATAAAGCCAAACATTAAGCTTTAAGGCAATACCATATATGCTCATGTATATTGCATTAGTAACAAATTGTTATGTAGTAATTCTCAGCTGTATAGCAAATGACACACAACTGAACCCTTTCCATCCTTAATAAGAATCCCTCTGCACTGGCCATGCTCTCGTGCAGGTCTACCATCAGAAACCTTCCATATTAAATTGCATGCCCATCTTGTGTGATCTGCATTATGTTATGTGCATCCAGTCTTCACAGAACATTTTATTTATTATTTTAGTATGCCTAAACACAAAAAATAAAATTTTTGTTATATTTTCTCATGTTTATGAAACAATTTAACTCTTTGCCGCAGCTGTCATTTTCTGGCAATGAACATTTGGTCACTGCAGCTCCTTCAGAAATGTTGGATTGAGGATTCACAGAATTTCTGATGTTAAGCAGGTCATATGTATAGTTGCTTCAGTGCTTTGAAGAGTTTGTGGTCCTGGTCAAGTGGATTGTGAATGCTTATACCAAGTAGGCAAAGCGGAGGAGTTACAACAGCACCTAACTCTGTCAGAGCCTATCAACACTTCAATATGTCTCTTTATGTAGAGTAACAAACTTTCAAATTGGAAACCTGAAAATAACTATTGAACTCAGAGATGCTGAAATGTCTCCACAAGGGAAGCTGCAGCTCAAGAGGCAAGACAGCAGTGCTCACCTGCACCAATTCCTGCAGCTCCCGTTTGACATTCTCAAGACCTCCAATGTCATCCCAGGTGACATTCGGCACCTCTACCACCGTCTCCCGCAGAGCACTTGGGCTGCTCTTACTCATCGCATACTGCAAAATGCATAATTAAAAATTAATAAGAAGTTGAAATGGTAAACAAAGCAAATAAATTCTCAGTTATTAAAACACAATACCCACCCTAAAGTTGTCCATTGTCACTGCCAAAGAGCTAAGCACCTCTGCATCTATCTGATCATCCTCCAAATCAATTAGATCCATTTTCTCTCTGATTTGCTGCAAAGCAGACTCAGAACATAGAGAAGCCAAGTCAGCACCAACATGGCCATGCGTCTCTGCAGCAATCTGAAATGAGACATTACCACTTAATGCTGTAGTATTTTTCTTCTAGAAGTTACACCCATTCCTAAATGTGACTTTGAAATTTACTACTTTTATCTTGTGCCTGCCAAAGTCTAAATCATTAGACTATATATACCACAAGAAAACAATTTACATTCCAGAATTTTGTGTTTCTGCAGTTCTACACACTTTTTGTACACTCCCAGCCAAACACCCATAAAAACAATGTTTCCTGGATTTTACACTGCCACTCTGATGCTGTTCCCATTAAAATATAAAACCTGGGTTTTACTGTGTGTGCGCACCCATGGGTGTGTGTGTGTGTGTGTGTGTGCACAAGAGTTGCCCAGAAAATAATGCCCCATATTTTTTTCCAGTAAATATTTGTACCTAAAACACAACAATTACACACAAGGAAATGTGATGGTTTGACTTCACACCTTATTCATAACACATCTTATCCTGCTCAGGTAGGTAAGTTCTCACTGTGCATAAGGTAGCCATTAGTCTCAAGTATTTTCACCACGGACAGCATCCTCCATGACTCCAAACAATGTTGTACAGTGGATGGGATAACACCAAATTCTCTGATGACTTCCCAAGTGTTCAAACTTGCAAGGCCTTGCACTGTGATGCTGAGGCAAGATTTCTGCTGGATTCAAGTGAGGATGAACTGGTTTGAATCAGTTCCTGATTTCTTGCCAACATCCTGATATATGTCAGCGTTGAATGTCTTCCTTCCTGGCATCACATCCACAAGAATCACTCCTTCAGTCCCACAGGACAGTGATCATACCCCAGTTCACCGACAGTCTTTTGGAATGTTTTCTTTTAGGCAGACTGAGGAAGATGTCATTCCTTGGATTGCCTTTTTGTCTCCAGTTCAAAATGACGGACCAAAATTTCATCTACTGTATGAATCCAGGATATGCAGCCTCTCCATTGCCTTCAAAATGTGGCAACAATTTGGATAAAAAATGGTTTTCTCTTGGTTCTGTGTTCAACGGTAAGGCCCCCAGGAAACCATCTCACACACACCTTGGAAATCACAGATGACGTAACCAACACTTCTTTTGCTGACTGGAAGACTGGATATCAGCAGTTGGAATGTGATATGTCGGTGCTTGCAAATTATGACTTAAGAGTATGGCAACATCTCCAAGCTAACAACCGGGACTGGAAAGCTTCAATGTGGCAAAACACAGAACTGTGGTTTTTTAGTTTCAAAAGCCGTACTCACTCAGCGACCACTGGTGCATCTGTTAACTGTAATACTTTTATAAACAACGTAAAGATGTTTTTGTATGTTTCTCAGTGATTCTTTTTAGCAACATGGAACTCCATCATGGCACTTGTTTGTAAAAAATATCACTGACTCAATGACATGCTGTTGCAGTAGTGCTGTCAAAGGTCTTCACAACTTCATACTTAAATCCTGAAAACTTCAATCTGTATCTCTTAAAATCTCATATTCCTTCCATTGTTACGGGCCAAGAAAACAAATATGGGACATGTCTGGGGAACCTATATACCTTGAACCCTGAACAATGCTATACACAACATGAAGTTTGAGATTAATGACAGTGCAATTCGCACAATGAGAACAGGGCTACATAAGCAGGGTAAGGCGTTGTACTGACAAGGAATCTACACACTTATTCATCGTTGTTACAAGGCCAAACAAGCAGATGGACACTTTGTGGAAAAATAAGGTGTGGAGTCAAAGTATCATTCTTCATAATGGGTACATGTTATGATTTAGGAAAAAATATTTACTTAGGAAAAAACATGTGGCATTATTACTTTTTGGGTGAAACTCAAGAATATGCAAGTACATGCACACACACACACACACACACACAAACATAAGAGCCACACATGCATGCACACCCACCCATACCCAGGCATGCACATATGCATATGTGCTCTCTCTCGCTCTGGATAAATTCTAAACAAACCACCTTTGGCAAATAATGAATGAGACTTTTCTGACAAATCTACTCTGTGGGTAATGTGCCAGCCCTGTTTGGCTGGATATAGACCAAGAATATCATTATATCTGTAGGTTGTTTAGATTTTTTTTTGGCTGTCACTGTTTTTCTTCTTCAGCAAATCGAAACAACAGTGATTCACCCCTACACAACTTTCTATTGACAAAACAAATGATTTTATCTCACAACGTGGCTATAAGCTTAGACCTCAGGTAAAGCCAACATCAGGCCATTTCAAGAAATAACTAGGTGAAATATACAAAGTAATAATGAGTTTAAAATTGAAACTAAGACCACAAATCTTATGTTAATGTTCCAACTGCAGGAATGCAAGGTCCTCATGGTAACAATAAACAAAATGCATTATTATGTTGTAAATACTGTTTGAGTTTTCATCAAATTCTATTAAATTATGAAATACATAAAATTTCCTCCTCAATTCAAATAAGTACATACTGTCAACTCCAAAGCAATATTTGACATTTGTTTACATAACAAATAATCCATACGGCAGCACCAGTATACTACCTCCTACCTTCACTGGTATTTCAGTACTATGGTCAGCAGTTAGCAGACACTTCTGGTTGTCTATGAAAGTAAACAGTTATTTTCAAGATACATAAAAATATATCTTGTATTAATTAAAAAATGTAACAGTTCAAACATCAGTACATCATTAGACACACAGTTAATTCACACGATCAACTGCAATCCTCCACTGCACATTGTTATAACAGTCTAACTGAACAGGACCATTCCATACTGCACACCAAGGCAGCTCCACACTCATTTACACCCTACATGTTAACATTTTAGGTTATGTCAATAGACATCATAGTTTTTATTTTTCTTGCATGTAAGATAAAAACCAGGACTCAATGACTGACTGACTAACTAACTCCATGGAGCAAAGTCCTTCTTGAAACGTTAACAGGTCCTCAGCTGGTCAAGAAATTCCCTGCACTTTATGGAACATAAGCTACCGCATGCACTTGTCCCTACCCTGTACTAGATCAATCCAGTCCATGCCCCCCACCCCACTTCTTGAAGAGTCATTTTAATATTATCCTCCCATTTGTACCTGGGTCTTCCAAGTGGCCTCCTTCCTTCAGTCTCCCCACCAAAATCCTGTACACATTTCTCCTCTCCCCATACGTGTTACATGCCTCACCATTTGATTTGATCCCCAAACAACAACAATAATAATACTGGATCAGAAAACCCCATGCTCTGTATTCTTCTCCACTCCCCTGTCAACTTGTTCCTTTAAGGCCCAAATATTTTCCTCAGCATGCTATTCTTGAACACCCTCAACCTACATTCATCCCTAGATGTGAGCAACCAAGTTTCCCAGCCATACAAAACAAAAGACAAAATTATAATTCTGTGTAGGTAGCAAACTTGATCACTACACAATGATTATTACAATATTTCAGACCAAAAGACAGGGACACTGGATGAACTATCCTTTAATATTTAATCTAGGAAAAAATCTGAATATGCATTTGAGCGGAAATTTTATATATTTCCTGATTTGACAAGATATGATAAAAAATATAAAACCATCATTACAATCTAAGCCATGATGATGATGATGATGATGGAGGAGGAGAAGGAGAAGGAGGAAAAGGAGGAGGAGGAGGAGTAGGAGGAGGAGGAGGAGGAGGAGAAGAAGAGGAGGAGGAGGAAGAGGAAAAAGAGGAGGAGGAGGAGTAGGGGGGGGAGGAGGAGGAGGAGAAGAACAACAACAACAACAACAACACTCTACCATGTTAAACACAAATTATTGTTGTTGTTATTTTTGATGAAGGTGGTGGTGGTGACAATGATGATGATGGTGGTGGTGATAAACATTTAGCAATGACATACGAATGGAGTACAGCCTAGACAAATGCATCAAAGCAATTGTTAAGCATGTCAAGCTAACTACAAGCCAGAACATGAGTCTAAACAGCCAGAACATTAGTCTAAACAGCCAGATAGTAATAAGAAACATTCAGCTTGATGATCTGGGCATAGCAGAAGATGAAGGTATTGACAAGCAAATGAAGGATAAACAGTTAAGGAATACTACTGTCAGGTCTGGCAAATTCTCAAGACAGTTAAACTCGAAGAACAAGATCACAGCTGTCAGCACCTTAGCTGTGCCAGCCCTAGTTTACAATTTCGGTATAGTCAACTGGTTAAGAAAATGAACTGAGAAGATAGATCAAAAACAAGAAAGCTAACTACTAAAGGAATCCACCAACCGAAGGCAGACTCTACATCAAAACATGAAATGGATGTGGATTAGTCCATATATAATGCTGCTATTGTTGGTCTTAGTGAGTACTTTAAGCAAGGCGAAGTTAGGCCTACCAGACTACTGCAAGAATATGATGCTGGGAAAACCAAATACTATACAAAAAGATGCTAATCTAATAAAGCAAAAATATTAGGCACAAGAAACTGCTTAGCAAAACACCAATAATCAACTTAGGTCCAGCAACGAGAAAGAAAAACAGAAGAACTCAAGAGTAAACCAAGGGGTGGACAATTCTGCAGAGACCTTGAAAGACCATCAGTGTATCAAGAAAAATTCATGCCATGGTTATGTAGCTCAGGCCTCAAGGGAGAAATGGAGTGTTTGATAATAGAAGCCCAAGACCAATTACTCAATACGTGTTATCATCAGAGGAACATCATGAAGCAACCAACTGATAGTAAATGCAAGATTTGCCGTAAGAAGAACGCATAAAACATATTGTTACAGGATGCACACTTGCACCACCTAAATATGCTGACACAATAAGGTGGCTGGTTACATCCACTGGGCACTATATAAACTTACGGGATTGCAGGTTGCTGACGAGTACGATGAACATATATATGAAAAGGTCATAAATGTCAACAATACCACTATTATGTGGGACGTACCTGTTACCACAGATCGAACAATACTAGCAAACTGACCTGATACAGGAATGCACGATAAAAAAAGACGACTTGCCTACTGATCAACACAGCCATAACAGATTACCTAAATATGAACACAAAAGAAAATGAAAAATGAGGCAAGTACAAAGACCCAGAGACTGAGGTCAGCGGGCTGTGGAAAATGAGGACAAAAATTGTGCCAGTTATAACTGGAGCATTATGACCAATCAAGAAAGGATTAGATCGAGCCTTCAGTTGCGCCTGGGCCACTGAATGGCCATAGAACTAAAGATCACAAAGAGTACTACACACATCATTTGTACAGTGCTGGGGTAAATTGCTTTGATCTGTGGTTGAGATCTGGACTAAGAAGGAGGAGGAGGAGGAGAAGAAAGGGAAGAAGCAGAAGAAAAAGGAGAAGTAGGAGAAGAAGATGGAGAAGGAGGAGAAGAAGAAGATGGAGAAGTAGAAGAAGAAGACAAAGGAGGATGAGGAGGAGGGTGAGGAGGAGGAGGAGAAGAAGAAGAAGAGGAAGGAGGAGGAGAAGAAGAAGGTGAAGAAGATGATGATGATGATAATAATGTAAAAATAATTCCAATGTAAAAGTACAAACCATATTTCATGGGTGAAATAACATTACATGTAGCACAAATTGTAAATACAGAACAGCCGCAACACTATACCCTAGAAAAATGGTTTGTTTCAGGTATATAATTGGAGCATAAAGGTGATAACAAGGATGATGATGATGATGATAATATTGTTTATGGCTGCTATGAGGACAATACTTTCATGTAGTTATAACACTAATGTAAGGTATGCGATATTAGTACCCATTTTAAACTCACAATTACTTTGTGCATTTTTTTTGTCCATACGTATTTTATGAAACAGCCTGATGATGGCTTAATCTAAGGCAGAAATGTGTAAAACAGAGTAATTTGTTCTAGAAATAAAATTCGTGTTTGACAAAGATCATCATTGTTCTGATTTTTTGTACTGTAAGCATAACAGGAAGTCCCATACAAAGTTATTTTCTTCTTAATTCCCGACTCTAACCAAACCAAATACATCGTCACTCAAGAGACTGGCATCCAACAATTTTGAGTTGAAACCAAAAGCAATAACAATGCAGCCACAGCTCAGAAATACCACACCTTACAGGGTGATGGAAATTCTGTACACTGTATACAAATGCTGTTTGTTGTCTTCCTAACTTAGTATGTATGAGTTATGATGGCAAGAAACAACAAGCAGAAGGGGAGCAGCTACAGAAGTGGCCACAAGAAACTACGCCAAGAATAATTTCAGCTTACAACTGGTGCCATAAATGCCTTTTGGGGACAACAAACCAACTACTTCCACAGAGCAGAGTACATTTTATAAGTTAACAGGCATTCAGCCAGTCAAATTACCTACATTTTATAGAACCTGAAAGTACACATTACCATGTTCACATGGTAATGTGTACTTTCAGGTTCACAACAGCCTGTCATTTCTGCCTATTCTGAGCCAGATGAATTCAATCCACACCCTTTCATCCTACTGAATTAAGATCTATTTTGATATTATAATCCCCTTATACTTGCGTCTTCTAAGTGGCCCCTTTCTTCCAGGTTATCCTACGTAATTTCTATATGCATTTTCCTGCATGGAGACAAAGTTATACAGAACTTAAGAAAGCTGGGGATACTGTATTTGTTTCCACAGCAGCAATAGCTGATAACCTGCTCTAGGAACTAGGGAACACAGTATGAATCTATGAATCTGTATAGCATGTACCTGTTCTAGATCAACATCGTCAGCCAATTTCATGTTCTTTGTATGAATTCGAAGAATTTCCAGTCTTCCAGTAGCATCTGGGATACCAATGTCTATTTCACGATCAAAACGTCCAAAGCGCCTGAGTGCACCATCAATTGAGTTGGGCCTGTTTGTTGCTGCCATCACTATAACATGTGAACTCTGCTTCAGGCCATCCATGAGTGTGAGAAGCTGTGAGACAATGCGCCGCTCCACTTCACCATGGGTCTGCAAATGTTTCAAAATGCAATGATTTGTACCTACCACAAAACTGCAACAATGCATTCAGACAGATGCATTATGAACATCTTTAATTGGACAGATGGATGGATATATGACACAAACACCAACACAGCAAAGCTTCTGGGATATCAGCACAGCTCAAGAGTCAAATTAACAAAAAGTTTTGCATAAGCTTCAAAATGTCTTCTTACAAGTTCCTTTGTTTTCCTTTATTTGTTTATTTATTTTTATCTTGACAGATATCAACTTTCTGACTTAGATTATGAGGCAACTTTTACAATTTGATATAGACCCAGGCCCAGCATATATGTCCACTCCTGCATCATGTGTGCCATCATAGCAGACCTATTCTGGCAAGTAGCCAACTGAATACTAACCCTTTGTTGCTGAAATTATAGGCCAGAATTGAAAATAGAGGATTACATTTTTTCACACATACCTGTATATTAAAAAAAGGGGTTTTCCTTTTAACTCAACAAAATAAAATTTAGTGGTGTGTTTATGAAGTAAGCCTTCATTGTCGAGTGCATAGCACTGCTCTTCAAAATGTCACATGCCATGGCCTGACCTGCTCTACTCACATTCTGTACATTCAGACTCATGCTACTCTGATACAAACATAAACTAAACTAAAACTAAACTCCGTGGCTTTAGTCCGCGAGCGAACCATACCGACAGAGCGGCCGCCACCGGTAGGCGAAGTTAGTGCCAACTTTTGCGGATAGAGGGGTGTCACGTGGTTAG
>Ga0123357_10004337_pt1 | contig 16629 bp, 16 predicted proteins | sample TergutEmb28metaG_FD_89873 | JGI IMG/M metagenome (GOLD analysis project Ga0123357, IMG submission 89873) | Embiratermes neotenicus P4 segment gut microbial communities from Petit-Saut dam, French Guiana - Emb289 P4 | ecosystem: Host-associated > Arthropoda: Insects > Digestive system > Gut ... | reverse complement strand
GAAAAAATGGCGTCCATCCAAGATGGCGGACTTTAAAGTTAAGTTTAAAAATTACCGCCATTTTGTAAAAATTTTAAAAATTCAAAAATTGCGGGCTTCCGCCATATTGAAAAAAATGGCCCCCATCCAAGATGGCGGACCAAAATAATAGCTGGCGTCACACTGTCTGGGACTAAAGTAATTTGCATAATAATTAGAACAATCAAGGCCGTCCGCATATTAATTACATTATTTACATATTGATCAAGGTCGTATGAATATTAATTAGATTATTTACATATCAATCAAGGTCGTATGAATATTAATTAGATTATTTACATACCAATCAAGGTAATTTGCATATTAATTAGGGGTGGGGTGTGGAGGTCATTGACACCGCCGCCATGTTTGTTTACATGTGACGTCATAGGGTCGGTGGTGGGGGTGCCCAAGTGACAGGCTTACTACTAGTGTCCTTCAAATAATTGTAATTAAACATTGGCTTGCCATTTCAATGCTGTACATTACAATTATTATACGTATTCTCCTGAAGTTTCCTACAATTCCTAATACTGATTCTGCAGTTTCGCCTATACTCAAGCAACCATTAATCGTTCCCATTCATCTACATAAAACTTAAACCGCGGTGGTTACAATAACTTAGGAATCCTGATTTCCTAAAGCTTTAACCTGTCGATAATTAACTCATGTACGGTGTTTAGGCGGTGCCCAAATCTCTGCGTTTCTCCTCAGTAACATTAAATCTATTTTCGCCGTCTCTTTTCAAAATATTACCACCTGCTCCCTCTGCTTCTCTCTCTTACGGCTTGCTTTTGTGTTTCCTACTTTTTCCTTCACTGTTGTTGTTCTTTCTTTCTTTATGTCTTTTATACAATGATCTTCAAGCTACTCTGCAATTTAACATCATTAGGCTCCTTCTTCTAACGTTCGTGACATTCGTCTCAAATCATCATGTTATACTCCACGTAGTTCATGACATCTGAAACAAACCTGACCCCCCTTTTTCTTTCTTTCTTTCCTTCTTGCATATAGCACATTGACAAGTTTATGGACTGTCGAAGCGACCCTTAGCCAGGCTGCTAGCTGCGTAATTGTGCAGTGTTAATCAGCACTACCTAACTTCACCTAGCAGACACCCCTCTCATAATCCTGACCTTTCTAGCCCCTAAACTCAATCCTTTCTTTAACATTTTCACACTCGGCTCACAGGCGGTCCATACCCCATACTGATCTTAAGTTGTCTATTTAACGTGACCTAAAATTACAATGCCATTTTAATACACTATTTTATCGGTTGCCGAAATGCTGCAAGGGAAGGGCATACATCAAGGAAAATAATAACCATCGGTCTACATACAAAACTCTAACTATAATAACAGAAGTTAAACTTCCTATTTATGACTGTGAAAGCATCAATTGAATATTGTTACAAATACGTTTAGTAGCCTTTATTGCAAGGACTAACACTGCATTGAATATGATGGTTATGGTCAAACACACACCAAAATCTGTAAAAATACATTAAATTTCTGTAGAAGTGCCTATGACGTCACATAACATAAAGCAGTGCGGTAACTCAGCAACGCTTCCTAAAACACTTCAGAAATATTTCCTTTAAAATGTTGGTATGTATTAATAACTCAAAACAACAGGGGAGCAAAATTCACGCACCGTGTTCTTTCTTATTTAAAACCGCGCTTCCAGTTTAAGCAGGTACAGGTTCACGCAATAATGTGACAGTTACAATCCCTGACTCCATGTCTTCTCATGGTTTATAACTCAAAATTTGATGGATTTACGTGTATTGCAAGCTGTAATAAAATTTGGCCTCCTTAACTACCTGCCATTACAATATTTTATTTCCTCTCGTTTAATACAAACCAAAAGTAAAACCCATAAGGATCTTACTAAATGTACACCTTACGACAAATCTGACGTGATTCATCTTTCACGGAATCAATGTACAAATGTGTTTCAATTTCTTTCTCTTCCTGGTCATTCATGTAACAAATTCCAATTTAAAATCTTAACTCACATAACCTGTATTCCTGCGCCAAACCTACCTTTGAAATAAACGTTTTACCTGCATAAGGTCAGATTCTTTTTGCTCTAGGTGCATAACAGACCTAATTACTTATATATTATATAACTTTTTGTTTGTTTGCAATCGTGACAAATTATTTTCCTTGTCTCATTATTTCTAATTTTGTGTGGGCAGTTTTTTAATGCTACTACCACTACATGTCACATCTAAGCTTCAAAATACACACTTCTATAAGCTGCCCAAATAGCTGTCTCCTTATCAATTCTAATTTTACTTTCTCCACAGCTAAAATCAAACTTAACTTCCACTAACAATCTATCATACATATTTCCCATCACAAATTATTAGTTTCCGCGTTTCTGCCTGTACACAACTATGCTGATTTTATGACCTCTTCTACTAGATCTCTATGAAGCTTCTCTCTTTACACGCCTAACGCGTATTTAAAATGAATGATATCTCAATGTATAAATGTAGACAGAACTTTCATTTCTGCTAACATCAGCTCCTGCATCCGCTAAGAACCTTATTGTTACATCTCCATAATATTCTTTCGAAGCCTTCGTATTCAGTGCCGCCATTTAAACAACTCTTACATTTAACTAAGCTCACCGCAAGGGGGAACATCGGGGCTGCTCTTCTGATCTCTCGTGGTTCCTATCTCTCACCCTGTTCAGATCCACGTATCTGCCAATGGTGCGTGTCTATTCACGCCTACCATATCAATTCAAAACTAATCTCTCTTAATTAAATCTCAACACTACAGCTGCTCTGTAGCACATTCTGTATCTCTTTACTAATAACTCAAAACTTTGTGCAGCTCTCCCTTATTAATACGTCTATTAACTCCTACAGTCTATTAACTCTTCCAACATACATCAACTCTTACAGACTCTATTAACTCTTACAGCCCTACGGCATCTCTTCCAATAACCTCTTAATAATTCCTTATATACTCTGCAGCTGAAACTATATTAACCCCACGTCCAGAGTGCGTAAGGCCTTCTAAATTTACTCGGGTTGAGAACCCAGTTTCCTCTATCAGATCCTCCCTCTGAACATCTCTCCACAAACATTACTTCCATCACTTGCTGCACTTACACTCGTGAATATATATCCAGGATCCTCTACCAGATCCTCTCATGTGCTACAACAATTACTTCCATTACTGCACGTCACTGATACGCAGCTTTAAACAGGCACGCTACCTAACTTCTGTTACTTCCGATGTTTCTAAATTTTGACAGTTCTCCTCTCACTAGCTGACAGTAAATACCAAGGAAAACATCACTGAACTAAACACGCGGCGGCCACGCAACTAACTAAACTTCTTTAATTGTGCATTATTTTACAAAAACTTATTTCTTATTCAAAAGTTGGCAAATTAGCTCCTAAGTATCCGAAATAGTACAATAAATGCTTCCCAGTGTTTCCATTGAGTTTACAGAGTCCAACAAACACGTGTCTCATGCTAAACAAATACAGCAGCTTTCTCTCTCTCATATATTGAAAACATTTTCTTTATTAAGTAAAACACATTGAACATTAAATTTACTGATGCATACAAGCTAATTCTAACAAAGTATCTACACTGTCAGATTTCGTGAGATAACTTACGCTACATTTTAATTCATTCACAAGATTGTACCTTATTTATATTATGCTATCTAGCACATCCTAACCATTAAATGCGGATAATGGGATTGAAACCAAAAAATGCGTTCCCTTGTGTGGTAATTTGTAATAGTGTCTGAGTGTGGCTTAACTTGTATAAATGTGATGCGGTTACGAAGGCTGCTGTAGGCAGGGGGATGTCCTTCGTAATCGGCTGCGGCTGGTCGGGTATAAATACTTGACTGGAACCGGACAAACAACTGCGACCTCTGGTTCTGCACTCGTTCAGCTGAGGAGGTCTACCTCAACTTTACCTGGCTACGGTGGAGTCGGCAGTAGCGGCACCAGCTGGCTATCTTATTTTCATCGGCAGCCCTCGAGGAAGGGGCGCGTGCCATGTTACGGAGGTCGCGTACATCCCAGGCGATGTTATCGGAAGACCCCGGTGGCGGATAGGTATCTCACTGTTCGGACACAGAGGATGACGGCGGTCGGGGCACAACTTAAACCGGCTGGCTGGACGTTGGGCGCTCCGCGCTGCTTTCCCAACGGCAGCAAGCTCTATACAGTCTCCGTCTGCTGCGGACAGGATCCGCTCCTCGGTCCCTCTTGATCAAACGGACTCCAAATAAGCCCGGGGAATGATGAAGCTCTGTGACGTTTAGGTGGTCAGCCACAAACCAACTCGCAGAATGATGAAGATTAATCTGTTGAAGACTATTGGCGGAGATGACCGACGACGCTACACCACACACACACTGACACCAAATGTTTATTTAGTGTCCCTGACCAGGGGATCTTGGATCCTTTTCCCCCGGTGACAGGGACCTTACGGACAGACAGCCGAGCGGTGACCTGCTGCCCCGAAGATGGAAGGTTGATGATTGGAGGGTGGGTGGTTGTCGTTAAAGAGTGAAATTCCACTTTAATCTCCATATACTACTGGTTTAATAATCACTTAAATGTACAAGGGTTAGTCCAGTTGTGGAGACGAGTGCAGGAGTACCGCTAATTTCTATGAGGCCCTTCGCTGCTGCGAAGTGGTCGGCATGGCTGCCGTCGAAAGTTTCCACCCGGCTGTCAGGCTCCTTGCCTAGTTATACTAAATCTGCTACATATCTTACTGCACCCACTGCCGTCGTCTCGTTTCAGAGAGCACACAAAATATACTCAGTTTACAGAAACCATCTGTTCCCAATATTGTAGGAAGGCCAAACAAACGTGCAGGAACGCCGGCACATGGTCATGTGGGGATGCAACTGGTGGCCATTGAACCGCCACGAGCCCCTGGATACTACACTTGAAGTGAAACACAAACTTGCTAGCACTGCCACTATTTGGGTAGATACTCATTTAAATGCAAACACTGGAAGCGGTCTTTGCAAAAGTATGCCCTGGGAGACAAAGAAACAAGAAATGAAGGCTTTCTATGCAAATTATCACACAAAGAATCTATGTGTCTGCTGGTGTAGTGCGGATGTCCGTTGCTGGCCTTCGAGTTTTTTATTCTGCCGAACAAAACTTTCGAACCTTGGCTTCAGGATTAGACAAGGAATGAGTGTGGGTTTTGGAATTTTCCTACAGCCATGATTGGTTGTCGATTGCTGCTGAAGCAGTTTTAAACTGTTCCTAAGGCACGTTCAGGCCAGATGCCCTAATTTAAATATAGTTAGAAGAAATCTAAAATTGTCCCGCTAAATAACAATTAATGTATGGACACAAAATTTGTTCCTCGTGTGAATAGTATGTGTGTATCTGTTTGTGAGTATGTTTGTGTGTATGCGTGTGTTTATGTGTGTATATGTGTGTATGTCTACGTAAGTGTGCGTATGTGTATTGTTTGTGTATGTGTAAGTTTGTGTATGTTTATGTGTGTGCTTGTTTGTATGTGTGTGTATGTGTGTATGCTTATGGATATGTGTGCATGTATGTATGATTTTATGTATGTTTGTTTGTGTATTTTTGTGTAAGAATGTGTATGTTTGTATGTGTATTTATGTGTTTATATGTGTGTATGTTGGTGTAGGTGTCGGTGTAATGTACGCAATATCGTCTGGCTAGTTTTGGCCTTGGATGAGCCGGAATGTGCTGGCGAGGAATCCTTGACGCAGTTAGAAAACACTGGGCAACATTTCCTTTACAGTTATTGTTTATTTAAGTTATGCGCCCCCCAGTAATTTGTTGTATATAGAATACATTTGAGTCAGCAAAACGTCACTATAAAATCCGAAGGAAATTAGGAAAAAAGGACTTTTCGGTACAATCTCGTCGGAGTGACTCCATGTAAGAACTTGCAGCTTGGCAAGTCAGGCTCTAAGACGGAGACTTAGGACGAACGACACGGCGTATTTGGTGTACTGAGAACATAGTACCGTGTATTATTGATGGTCAAGATTTGGGGAGGCTTCCTACTCTGCTTGGCTACAGGAGGTAAGCTGATTTGACTGATTATCCAAATTCAGTGTTTATTTTGGAAATTAAATACTTACTTAAATAATTACTTTGGAAATTAAATACCATTCTAAATTTTACAATACGCGCTTGGGGTTGAATAGTGGCATGACAACTGATTTACGTAACAGTGTTGGTTTGGTAACACATAGTGTTAATCAGTAAAATTTATATTTATATTTGTATCTATATAGTAGATAATAGAATATTTATTATATTGTTACGCAGTTGGTCTACTATAACCCGTCAAGGTAATCCTTGATACTCAGGTAATCCATATAGCCTGTTTCAAACCATCCCTACTCTCCGAAGCGGCCACGATAGTCGCCCAAACTTACCGTTCGGCTGGGAGCGAGTAAAATAGTGACGGTACTGTGGACCGCCCCGTGTCATTACATAGATTGTGGACAGCGGTGTGGACAAAACACTCGGGCACTATATAAGAAAGTGACTGCAGTGAAATTAACACCCGTGGTCACTACAAATTGGTGGCAGAGTTGCGGACAACGCCCCGTGTCACAACAATTTGGTAGGCAGCGTGGTATTGCGTTAAATTGGTTTTAGGGTCAAGTCGGATTACCTAGGTAGGATTGAGTGTTACACTATTTACAGGTACAGAATAAAGTAACGGTTAGACTAAATTCTATATTTCGGTAACATCTAAAACGAATTTATTATGGCGGAAGCAAGAAATAGCGGAGTCGCGAGCAGAGATTGATAAACTAAGGGAACAGATGTCAAGTGGGATGAACACGGTGCATAAAGACGTGTCACTGATATCCCTGGTCCCCAAGTGGTCGGGGGGAGAAAACGCGACACCACTGGTAGAGTTCCTAGCAAGTATAGAAAGGGCAGCACTTTTAGGAATATGGCAAGAAAGGGTCTGTATGAACATTGCAGTTTTACAACTGGCAGACCCTGCTAAAGCATTCCGCAATGCGTCCACAGAGTTCTACACGAATGACGCTTCATGGCAAGATTTTAAGTGTGCATTTAGAGAAAGATTAAGGACGTACATAGCGACCAGTAACACTTCACGAAATTACAAACGGCTAGACAAGCTAGAAATGAATGGCCTATGGAATCTGCAGATCGCTGCCAAGAGTTAGCCCAGAGGGTGATGAGTAAAGTAAACAACCCTATTGCGCAGCAATACACCGGGAAAATGCGGACCGCATGTGTTTAGCTAGTTTCGTAGGAGGTTTATCGGGGGTCGTTGGTCGCCAAGTTCGTTACGCCCATCCGAAAAGCCTTCGGGTAGCCGTGAATTTAGCGCTCGCGGCGGACGAGGTTGAGAAACAAGAGAGAAGAAACGAGACGTTTTACACGCGGTCTGACGAGTTTGCTGGCCAGTTACCTCGGTCACCAGGCAAGTGTGTAGTGACAACGTATGTTGTCCACCCGTTGCCACCAACTGTTGTGAAAACGGATGTGTCCTACGCACCGATGTAGTGACCACGGGTGTTACCTGCACCGCAGTCACTTTCTTATGTAGAGCCCAGCCTAGCAGTAGTAAGGACACCTATGGTGGCCGTAAAAGACCTTATCTTCGGAGTGTTGGGATGGTTTTGTAACAGGCTATACGGATTACCAGATTATCAAGGATTGTCCTAACAGGTTATTTAAGACCAACTGCGTAACAAAATAACAATGGTTCTATTAACTACTATATAAATATATATATATATAGAAATATACATGTAAGTAATGCCGTTACGTAAATCAGTTGTCATGCCACTATTCAATCCCAATTACGATTTCGAATAATTTGGCAAAGTTGTAGATTTACACAATGCTGAATTTAGATGATCGGTCAGATCAGCTTACCTCCAGTAGTCACACAGAGTATGAAGCCGCCACACATCTCGACCAACCATTCAATGTATATCGTCCTCGGTACACCAAATACGCCGTGTCGCTTGCTCTAAGTTTCCTTCTTAGCGCCTGACTTGCCTAGCTGCAAGTTCTTACGTAGAGACGCTCTGCTGAGATTATACCGAAAAACCCCATTTTCCCTAATTTCCTTGGGATTTTATAGTGGCAATTTTGCTGACTCAATTGTATTCTATATACACAAATTACTGGGGCGCGCATAATTTAAATAACAAATACTTCTAAACGCAAAGTTGCACAGTGTTTACCAATTGCGCCAAGGAGTCTTTGCCAGCACATTCCGGCTCGTCCAAGGCCACAACTAGCTAGCCGATATTGCGTACATTACACCTGCCTCCCCTAAAAATGAAATTTAGGTGAAAATTATTTTTGACCAAAAATTTCAACAATCCGAACTCATTGTCGTAATGTAGGCAACACCGTCACAAATATACATAACAAATAATGAAACTGGGGTGTATACATACACTATTTTCCCTTTTTTTACAAATGTTCTCTCACACAATACAAGTATTTACACATCACACAAGCATTCTTCAGGTTATCAGCGTCTTTACTATAGCCATCCTGAGTCGGCGCGCTTCAGGCTGACCTTGCTTGCACTATAGTGTTCGCTGTTGGAACGTGCTGATGTCGGCGTTTCAGTTCCCATTTGCCCGACGCATGACTGCATGTTTGTCTCGAAGGTGCAGTGATGAAACAGTTGCTCAGTAACGAAGTGTGTGTTCATAGTTTTTGTGGCATTGAGTACGTTGTGAAGGAAACTACTTATTTCGTGAGATCTTCTTGTAAGAATTCTCCTATGTGTCTAGGTACTGGAATTGGCATAGAGAGGTTTTGTGGTACTGGGATCGTATCCGAGCTAGCGTTGCATAGAAGTAAATGATGGGAACGGGTACGTAGGGAGCAGTAAAGTACTAGAATTACAGTAAGTGTATACGATACTGTAATGATGACCAAGTGCCAGTAGGATAGGCTCTCTCGCAGCCTTGTAGTCTGCCGTAACTGCAATAAAGTGAACAAACCATAGGACCGCTGCGGTGTTTGTAGTTGCGCCCTAGGGTTATCTATTTCCCCGGCCTCCGTCGGGAAAGCTTCTCGTAGTTGTGGTACCTCGTGACCCGCCAACATTGGTGACACCTCCGGTAGATACAAGGAAGGGGTGTCCAGCATCGTATAGGTTTTTCCGTGGAGGTCAGGCAGTGTTCGAAGCTCGTTGGACGTGATGGAGCACTCAGTAGCATTGTTAATGATACCGGCTTCGGGGAGAAATTCCTTGTAGACTTTCCAGCCGTTACCATTCGGACAGCGGATGGTGAATTGCCGCTGGAAAATGTTATACCCATGTTGACCCGTGTCGTTGCAAAAGGGGCGTTTAGTGGTAGAAGAGACGTCTCCTGCACGGACTGTAATTTCCAGTATTCTGGAAAAATAACTCCGCTTCGCAGGTAAGACTTTGTACATCATACAACGCTGTGTTACTAGGGCAAACTGTGATTTCTGCACGTAGTGCATTGCATCAAGTCCGATGCTGTCAGCAGAATATAGACTCACCGCCTGACCGATAATCCAAAATAACCATATTCTAGTAAATGTTTAATAAATTGGTCCTCAGACATCCGTTTCGGCATGACAATTAATTTGTACAAAATTAAATGCTGTTTAACTGATTTTAATAGTCAACTTAATATTTAGTTTAGAAAAATTCTAAAACACAAACAAAACACAAAAAATCGCATCAAGTGATCTACTAAGCTAGTATAGATAACATGGGTCTTGTTTATTCTTGACTAGCCTGTACGTCCTGAATGGACCTCGCTCTGGACCTAGTGAGCAGGGGTTCCACTCTTGTAATCTGCAATTCCTTTCGGGATTGAGGTGATTCGGATGGATGGTAGGTGGATGTAGGTCTAGGCCCGTGGCAACGCCAAACGAAGACTCTAGTACATTTCCGCCTAGATCGAGTCGGTGGTCTAACCTGAGCAGTATCTGGTGAAAATACCAGAGCCTAGTTTCCAAGGTAGTGTTCAAAATCCATAGTTGTCGTAAATTCCTCGTTTTTCTACGGGGTACTGTTGGCGATTTTGCGCCTGACTGTCCACACGACTTTTCTAGGTTCACCGGGGCTTCGAAAACCGGTTCGGTATGCCAACAATCTTAGGCTTAGGCATCGTTGGTAATTTAGCGACTGTCTGTTCTCCCGAGTTCACTAAATTCACCACGTTTTCCGAAAATGGTTCAGCTACGCCTGTTACCGTAGACTTTGGTATTGTTGATGGCTCATCGCTGAAATTTGCCACTACGACATGAGCGCGGTTTACTGCTTGACCGATTTCCACACACCCGGTCTGTGACGTCACTTTTGAACTCTGCCCTGTGACCGTCTCGACTCGCGTTAGGACACGGGCGGGAAGAACACCGTGCATAGGTATAAGGGCGGGTTCCACACACACACACACACACACACACACACACTAGAGAGGGAGACTTTCTTCTTTCTCTATCTCCAGCCTTCCCGTGGCTATCTAGCGGCATCGTGGTGCTACAGTGATGTCTTATGTAGTCCGTACGAGCCATGACCTACCACAATCAGTGGTCGTTTCGAAGCGGGGGATTTCTGAGGGTTCCTCATGTAAATGCAGCTTCTCCTGACCCTTGGGTCGTATGCTGCTTACAACCTGAACCTCAGAAAATACAGAGAGTGCAGCGCGCTTTCCTTGCGAGTCACTGTTCGAAACAGGCTCTTCTGCGACGGCTGCAAGCGCCATCCTGCCACACTCGAAGTTAATTTCGGCCCTAGTCCTTTCTAAGAAGTCTGTGACTATCAGTCCCGCTGCTTCCGTGGGGAGGAGACATACTAAAACATATGGTCAACTTTCAGTCCTCCTAGCGTAAAGGAAACCAGCTGTCGACCCTTAACATCCAGGGATTCCCCAGTCACTCCAAAGGGTCTCAGGGAATTGTCCCTCAAATCTCTTCATGATTCTCCCGGCTGGAGTATCGATACGTTAGAGCCAGTATCTACTATTAGACGCTGCCACTTCTCTTCTATTTCCAATGCGATAGAGGGAGTGCCGTGCTCGATCAAAACCGCAATATCGGGCTTTCCGACAGCATTTTCAGGGACGCAGAGGTGGAGTGAGCTGTCTCCGCTCTCACCTCTTACTCGTTTCCCTGGAAATGTTTTTCCATTCCGCCTCCGCGTGTTGCCGCGTTTTGAGGCTTCTCGCTGGGCGAGCGCAGACGTTTCGAATGTTCGCTCGGATTTTTCCTCTCCGGCGAGTTAGGTGCTTTTTCTAACTTTTTTAGCCTCGTAGTGCATTCCCTGGCGAAATGCCCAATGCCTTCGCATTCCTTGCACCTTGGCGAACTTCGAGTTCCTGAACTATAATTACGAGGCGTTTGAATCTGCTGACTCCTCGCACGTGAGTCAGCTGTTCTTTCTGCGTTTTTCTGCCGCGTCTGCTATTGCCTGGTGACCGAGGTTACTGGCCTGCAGACTCGTCCGACCGCGTGTAAAACGTCTGGTATCTTCGCTCTTGTTTCTCAGCCTCGTCCACCGCGAGCACTAAATTCACGGCTTCAGTAAGATACTTCGGATGGACGTAAAGAACTTAGCGACCCACGACCCCGGCCAAACCTCCTACGAAACTGGCTAAGCACATTCGGTCCGCGTTTTCCAGATGTATTTGCTGCGCAATGGGGTCATTGACTTTACTCATTACTCTCTGGGCTAATTCTTTGCAGCGATCTGCAAATTCCATAGGTCCTTCGTTTCTGCCTTGTCTGGCAGTTTGTAATTTCATGTAGTGGTAATGGTCGCTATGTACGTCCTTAAATCGTTCTCTAAATTCACCCTTAAAATCTGGCCATAAAGCGTCTTTCGTGTGGAGCTCTGTGCACGCATTGTAATATGCTTTAGCGTGGTCTGCTAAGCGTAAAACTGCATGTTCATGCGGTCCCTAACTTGCTACATTCCTAAAAGTGCTGCCCTGTCTATGCTTGCAAGAAACCCTTCCAGTGGGGTCGCGTTCTCTCCCCCGACAATTTCGCGTCCAGGGATATCAGTGACAAGTCTATATACAGCGTGTGCATACCACTTGACAACTGTTTCAGTAGTCTATTAATCTCGGCTCGCGACTCTGCTATTTCCTGCCTTAATTTTGTTTCTTCCATAATAAAATCATATTAGGTGTCCCCGAAATTTAGAATTTAGTCTAACCATTACTTTATTCTGTACTTGGGTAATCATACTTGGCACAAAAACCAATTTAACGTAATTCCACGCTGCCTACCAAATGTAGTGGAGGGGAGGGGTGGTTTGAAACGGGCTATACGGATTACCAGATTACCAAGGACTTTCCTAACAGGTTATTTAAGACCAAATGCGTAATAAAATAACAATGGTTCTATTAACTAGTATATGAATATATATACAAATATACATGTAAGTAATACCGTTACGTAAATTAGTTGTCGTGCCACTATTCAATCCCAATCGTGATTTCGAATAATTTGGCAAAGTTGTAAATTTACACAATGCTGAATTTAGATGATCGGTCAGATCAGCTTACCTCCAGCAGTCACGCAGAGTATGAAGCCGCCACACATTTCGACCAACCATTCAATGTATATCGTCCTCGGTACACCAAATACACCGTGTCGCTTGCTCTAAGTTTCCTTCTTAGCGACTGACTTGCGTGGCTGCAAGTTCTTACGTAGGGACGCTCTGCTGAAATTGTAGCGAAAGGCCCCCTTTTCCCTAATTTCCTTGGGATTTTATAGTGGCAATTTTACTGACTCAACTGTATTCTATATACACACATTACTGGGGCGCACATACCTTAAATAAGAAATAGTTGTAAACGTAAAGTTGCCCAGTGTTTACCAATTGCGCCAGGAGTCTTTGCCAGCACATCCCGGCTCGTCCAACTAGCTAGCCGATATTGCGTACATTACAAGAGCAGACGCGGCAGAAACGACTCGGAAAGAAAAGCTGAGTCACGTACGAAGAGTCAGGAGATTCAAACGCCTTGTAGTAGTAGGTCATGAACTCAAGGTAGCAGTTCGCCTATGTGTTACGAATGCGAAGGTATAGGGCATTTCGCCAGGGTATGGACTACGAGGCTGAAAGGATAGGAAACGCACCTAACTTGTCTGGGAGGAAGAATCCGAGCGAGCATTCGAAACGTCTGAGCTCGCACAGCGAGAAGCCTCAAAACGCGACTACATGGGGAGGCACATACGAAAAACATAACCAGGGAAACGAGTAAGAGGTGTGAGCGGCGACCGCTCACTCCACCTCGGCGTCCCTGAAAATGCTTTCGGAAAGCCCGAAATTGGGGTATTGTTGGAGAACGGCTCTCCCTCTATCACATTGGAAATAGAAGGAAAGTGGCAGCTTCTAATAATAGACACAGGCTCTAACGTATCGATACTCCAGCCCGGAGTATCACAAAGAGAGTTGAGGGACAATTCCCTAAGACCCTTTGGAGTGACTGGGGAATCCCTGGATGTTAAGGGCCGACCGCTGGTTTTCTTTACGCTAGGAGGACGGAAATTTGACCATACGTTTTTGGTATGTCCCCTTCCCACGTAAGCAGCGGGACTGATAGTCACAGATTTCTTGGAGAGGACGGGTGCCGAAATTAATTTTGAGTGTGGCAGGATGGTACTTACAGCCGTCGGAGAAGCGCCTGTTGTGAACAGTGTATCGCAAGGAAAGCGCGCTGCACCCACTGTATTTTCTGATGTTCAGATCGGACGCAAAAAACGACCTATGGGTCAGGAGAAGCCGCATTTACATGAGGAACCCTCAGAAGTCCCCCGCTTCGAAACAGCCACTGTTTGTGGTAGGTCATGGCTTGTACGGACTACAGAAAACATGACTGTAGCACCACGATGCTGACATTACCACGGGAAAGCTGGAGACAGAAAGGAGAAAGCCTCCCTTCACTAGTGTGTGTGGAACCCGCCCTTGGACCTATACAGGACGTTCCTCCAGCCCGTGTCCTACCGCGAGTAGAGACGATCACATCGCAGAGTTCAAATTGACGTCACAGACCGGGTTTGTGGAAATCGGTCAAGCAGTAAACCGCCCTCATGTCGTAGTGGCAAGAGTAGTAAGCGGGTGCTTTTGGCCCACCACCGTGACAAAATACCCAGATGGGTAGTCGAAACAACGTCAATAGCCCCCTGGGCACAAGTGCATAGGGCAGAAGGCCCCAACAAGTTGGCGTCGAAAGAAATAAGAGATGTAGTTTGATTTTCGCTTAGTGTGTATTTAGTTGGGGTTTAGGATATTATTAAAAAGGATTTGTTGTGTGGATTTGTATTTGAATAGCCTCCATGCCCCCCTACACCCTCAGGTGTGCTATAATATTAAAAAGGATGGGTATATCGTATGTTGGAGACTGTGTATATGATTTGGTGCCGCCGTGGGGATTGGTATATGATATTAAAAAGGATGTGCAGCCGCCGTCGCTGACTCCAGACCCTGCTTACACTCTTAGGTGCTTATAGCCCCGTGGGGATTGGTATATAATATTAAAAAGATTTTCTGCCTCCATGCCCTGCCTACACTCTCTGGTGCTTCGGCGAGGGAAGGTATGTGCATCTTACCCGGTGTGGTTAGTTATCGGTAAGAATAAGCAGTTACCTATCGGAGCGTGACGCTCCGCTGGACTATGTAAGTACATATTGTCACTTACGTTGCAGGTAGTGATCACATCGGCACGTGTAATCAGTTATCGTTCGGGGCGTGACGATCCGCTGGACAATGTATGTACATATTCTCACGTACGTTGCAGGTTTGTACCTGGGATATGTCGGGAGGTAGGGATCGAATAGAAAAAAACACATCAGAGTTATATACTGTTTATTTGTGGTATGAACAAGAAATAAGTTGATTTTATTGAAAGCATATATACATAGGTCGGACCAGTCTAAAAGAATACACAGTCTGTAGCCGTTTTGAACAAGGGCTTTTTACAAAGATCGCAACACCAATCTTTGCGGTGCATAATGTTGCGACAGCTTCTTCATCGGATTCTCAGTGTATTTCGCAGTATGTGCCCCAGTAGTGTTGAGAAAGGATCGTGCAGGCTTTGTGAAATCTCCTACTGGCATCGCAATGTTGGCCGTGTACATAAGTACATTGCAATTTCAGAAACGTGATAGATATTAACCTGTCAAGGGGAACAATACCCGATTTGACTGCATGCAAATATTGGTGATATATATTCCTGCGGGTCAATTTGAATTCTGATAGATTGAATGTAATGTGGAAAACTGTGTAGGAAGCGAGACTTCGGAGTGACGGAGCCAGCCGTAGACATACATTACACTTCCAGGAGAGTGTGCCTTTATATTCGCATATGGAAGGTCAGAGTATAGGTTCAAATTCATTCAAGCATTCTTTGCAGAGGGAATCGGGTGTCTAACCCCCACTAGTAGCCCCGTGATGGTGTAGGTAGAGGACCTAGACGTGTCGAAAGGAACACAAACAATACCGTAAGTAGTAATAGGGTCCCTTGGGTCCGCCATCCTGCATAAATTCCCAGGAAAGGTAGTCTAAAGCCGAGATTTGAACAATTGTAAGTTTTCTCTAGGGGCGGGATCCGTCGATGTCTAGGTCTAGTGGACGTAGGTTTTCCGTGGTGTATATGGACTAGAAGGTAGAGGGAATGGTGGGTAATCCTGAAAAAATAGGAATGAAAGGTAGTCGAAAGCCGAGATGTGAAGAATTGAGGGTTTGGCGTGGTGGGAGGTAGTCGGCCATGTTGAAAATGGTCGGCCATGTTGAAATTGTTTTTAATAATTTAGTGATGTGGGGAGGAAGTTAGCGGAAAGTTAGGGAAGAGGGGATTTTGACCGTAGAGTAAGGTCAGGAATTAAGTTAGGTGCTGCCGAAACGTCGTGGATAGTAGCTGTATGTGCCGCTGTGAGGATGGGTATGTAAAAATATGTCCGTACGCCGCAATGGGTACAGGTATGAGATTAGGCAGTGATGATAGTCAAGGGATTAGACAGTGTGTGAAGAACGCTGGACACGAGTAAGCGAGAAGTAGCCTTGAGTGTGGGCGGAATTAGTTCTCGAGCGAGTTGCAAGTGCAGTGCGATGACGTAAGTTAGGAAGAATGTAGGTAAGGAGGCAGGGCGTAGTCCCATATATGCATAGTGAGAAGTAAGTGTGAATTAATAAGCTTGTAGGAATATTTGGTAGGAGTGAGGGATATGTAAGTGTAGGTAAGAAGTGTCGCAACATATTGCCATCGTGCGGTCTGGTAAAAAAGGACGGTTAAAGAGCTATGTGTGTAAACGTATAGAAGAGGGGCGGTGACCATACATGCGCCGACCTAGCCTTGAGCGTAGGAGGAATGAGTTGCACGAGGACTGGCGGTGATGTCATATGCATTGTTCGGAGTTGCAGTAGCTCGGTGACATCAGCTAGCAGGCATGTAGTAAGGAGCCTGGGCCTAGTCCCGTTTATGCATAGTGAGAATTAAGTGTGAATTAATAAGCCTGTACGAAAGTTTGGTAGGAGTGAGGGATATGTATGTGTAGGTAGGAAGTGTAGCTACATATTGCCGCCGTGAGGTTTGGTAAAAAAGGACCGGTAAAGAGAG
>Ga0123357_10004336_pt1 | contig 16630 bp, 8 predicted proteins | sample TergutEmb28metaG_FD_89873 | JGI IMG/M metagenome (GOLD analysis project Ga0123357, IMG submission 89873) | Embiratermes neotenicus P4 segment gut microbial communities from Petit-Saut dam, French Guiana - Emb289 P4 | ecosystem: Host-associated > Arthropoda: Insects > Digestive system > Gut ... | reverse complement strand
GTTAACTATCTCTAGCAAAGCCAGAGTGCGTTTTGAGGCTTCGTTATATTAGCAAGGAATATTATGGAACAGAAAATAGTGTACGCAATGACAGAACAGGAGCAAGATATGGGAGAAACCGTTCCTCAAATCACTTACAAAATATTTCTGAATTCATTTTTGTAATAACTCTCGTCACTTCGATTTAGAGTACAATTTAATTAACTCACTTGAATACCGTTACGGTCAATCCAGCATATAGTACAATAAATCAGCAATCTCTACGAATGTTTAATTTGACTACTTTTTGCAGAAATGTGATGCTTCCATCCTCAAGATGGGACCAACGCTTTTCTTAGAAATATAAAAATCTTTACACCGTTCTAAATAGCGCCCTATGTCTTATCCGTCATCGCGACAACCTAAAATATGAAAAGTAAGACATATAGCAAGTATTACATTTTATATAAATCCTATAATTAATCGGGAATATAAGTGTGCCATAAAATGTACGGAGAGGAATAACAGTTTTTTTCTCACTGCAGTGGCCGCAATGATACATTCGTAACAAGCTGTTAGAAGGCGAGACGTCGGCTGAGCAGACAAAAGGCTACAGGATAACGTAAAAGAAATATATGTGCTCATTTAGTGTTGCAGCAAGTCGGTGTGTCCCTGCTGTGAATAACTGGATTACTGCACTTGTCAACAAAACTCGCCGCCACATACTCCGTATCTCTCCAGACACTTAATAATTTCATTGCCGACGGGTATTCCTCTTCTTTATTTGCAGCAATGTCCGTGTAATATGCACTTGCAATTCGAATATGATTGTGTCCCATCGGACCCCAACTTGTATACTTAATAACCAGACTGTATGAAGGGAAATTAATGACGTCCGTCTCGATGGAGTAAACGCACAACAGACGATAAGGTACGCAGATAACCACAAGGAACATTTCTCAGAAAGCTTAATATTTTAGCAACAAAAAAGTTTTAAACTAGAAGGAAATATGTTACAAGTAGATAGCAACTCTAGAAATTAAGAACGGTTTCGACGCGAGCAGAGTTTAAAGAATTTTTAAAAAATATATTTATTTCAACAAGTTACGTACTTTAGACTGCTTCTCTAGGTAGTCGCCATGTGAATTAAGGCAGTTTTCATATCGTATATGAAGATGCTCGCCGTCAAACTTTTCATCCGTTTCGGTACGTCTCTTTTCTCTTGGTTGCTCCTCAGACTCCGGCCGCCAAAAATGTCTTGAGCTGTAGAAACAAATGGTAATCACTTGGTGGAAGTGGCTCAAAAATTGGCCACTTGAACTGTTTAAATAATGCGAAGGTGTGTTGTCAGGCATTTTTGTGCAACAAACTCATCTTATTAGAAGGCCTCGCCTTCGGTTCTGAATTGTTCACCGTTGCTCCTTGACCGTTTTACAGTGCGATTCAGTATTGATGGTTTTCCTTTATGGCAGAAATTCTACGAGAATTATGCCTTTACCTTCCCAGAAGACAGTAGCCACGATTTTCTGCGCCGACAGTATATTTTAGGCTTTGGGGATCCAGTATGCCGCCACTGCAAGGACTGCTGCTTGCTTTCTGGTGTGATGTGTGCAATTCAGTTTTCATCGCCATGACAGTGTGGTCGAAAACCTCTTTGCCTCTGTTGTGATTACGCTGCAAAATGGTCATTGCAGTAGCCACGCTTATCTCTTTCTTTTTTTACGTTTGTCAACATTTTTGACACCCAGCGGCACAAAGCTTCATCTAATGGAGTTTCTCCTTAACAAATTCGTAAATAAGAGACGGGAAACTCATTTAGAACATGCTTGTGTAAATAGCATATTTTAAATCGCCACGCTTCCCGAAATTTTGCATTCTCGTTTTCCTTTGAAACAACTGTGACCAAAGATGGGCGCCCACTTCATTCCTCATATTGAATATTAGTCCTGCTTTATTTGAATGGCCGAAAAATTTCCTCACATTCCCTTTTTTATTGAACCTCCACCATACACCTCAACAATCTACCTGTGACTTTCCGCCGGACGAACATTGTAGCGCTTCAGAATCATATTAATATCTCTCCATGGATGTCACAGGCCCTGCGTCCTTCTCAGTTTACGCTGCTTGACAGCTTTACGATTGATAGACGTTCTGTGTATGACTTTCATAGAGCGAGTGTGTATCTTACACTAAGACCGATCCAGACATCTATTTTTCTCCATTTCGAGATAGCGAATGTTTATTCTTATATTCTTATAATGAAAGTCAACGAGATGCACTATTACTCAAATTTATTTGATAAAGTACTATGCATGTTTCGGACAAGTCCACTGTCCATCATCAGGAGTATCTCAACACTGTATACACGCAATAGGTATTTGTCATGCTAGTTCTGTTGGCGTCTGCTAGCGTGGTCAGGATGGAACTCTGATGAATGTACAGCATAGTTAGGTGGTAGCTGTTTTTCTCTGCATATTTTGTTATACCATATTGCCACCTTTGTCTTTGGTGTTCCTAAATTGATGTGTTTCTTTTGCTTGTTTGGCGAAACATGTCGAGTACTTTATCAAAAAAATTTGAGAAATAGTGTATCCCGTTGGCTTTCATTATAAGAATACATCACGATGCACGGTCCTCTGAAAGTCAAATTAGTGAATTTTTAATTAATATCTGAACGTAGCATGGTAGCTGACATGAGAGCGTTATCTCATAGGAACCTGCAAAACATGGAGAATACTTGGACCGCTTTCACGTACAGTTAAAATTGTCTTATTGTCTTATTTTAGATTTAAGCAAGCATCGCATCGTCTTAAAGTATTTCTAGACCCACGACAGAACTACTGAATTGAAATATCTGCAGTCTCTCTTCGACTATATTGTGCAAACAAAAATACGTAACGACTCTCTAAGCTGCAAGGCTGCATTTTATCTATTACAGGAGAAGGCTGACTTTGATGTATATCCCTTCCCCCAGTTCTCACTATCAATAAATAATTGGTATAGTCATACTCTAGCCGACTTGACTGCTATGTACAAGATATATATATATACACCAGACACATTCTGCTGTAATTAGTTTAGCGATTGTCGAAGTGCTTCTTTTTTTTAGATTTTTCCAATGCTGTTATTTGTATTCACCTTTATTTCACTTTTCCCATTGCATAAATACTTTTTCAAATCAGAGAGGGGAACAATTTTGTTATTTTTTCAGACACGCTGTATATTATTTCTTTACTATAAACATTTAAAAAAAAAAATCTTGATATGTGTCATACTTCTTCACCTAACTGGACAGGCAATGCCGCAAAATCGAATATTGATAAGTGAATAGTGACCTAGTAAAAAGGGCAGTCAAGACCAGAATCGTCCGGTCTGTTGAATTCAGAATTTCCATCTTTCTAACTACCTAAACAGTTCCAAGACTCATTCATTTATTCCTTAACAGGAGACGCTCCGAAGATTTCACACAAAATATAACGTCGTAGAGAACTGACTTACAAAATTAAATATGCCAAATATCGCTGAATGATTAGTGGGGCTTCGCTGAGTGATTTTTTAAACTTGATTTACTATTTTAACAGTCAAAAAAAAAAAAAACACACACACACACACAAAACTGTTTTCGTTCGCAGAGAAGAAGAGTTTGTTGTAGACACATTCAGCTACGAACATGAAAATGAAGAATGATTAAGGATTTATAGGTAAGAAATCAAAGTTGCTTAGGCTTTTTGCAAGCCTGAGTAGATCCAGCTGCATTTATGTTAAAGTTGCTTTCGTTTAAGGCCACCTTACGTCCTCCTTCCCTTAAATTAACTACATCCTTTACGAGTTGGTTCTCTCTTAAAAGAAATATGAAAAGGTTTAGCATTATTAATTCAGGACTAATATTTCGAGTATAATTTTAATGTGATGGGTCACAATTTGCACGTTTGTGTATTACTGTACTTTACAAACTGAAGAAGAGAACTTACAGAAGTACAAATCAAGTCTAAATATGGCCAGAGATTCGAGTAGGTGAATTAATAACTCAGCCATACAACCGTATACGGTATGGAGATATTGCTCCATTAATTCCTAACTTTGGTATTGGGTGGAGATAAGTGGCTAGCTTCACAAACAGGCTATTTTACCCCTTGAAAAAACCTACATTGCTCGATGAGTAGGATATTTTAGGATCACAGTGACTGTGTGGACGCTTTGGAGAAGAGAAAATTATCTTGCCCCTGACGGCAATCAAACTATAATTCTTCAGTCTTCCAGCCTGTAACCTAGACACTACGCATACGTTTATTGATATATTTGTACTTCGTCTGTCCTTTAAGACAATGTACTAAGAAATCGTACATATTGTGTACGTAAACTATATCCGTAGATCATATGTTTCTTTTCTCGAAAAATAATTGGTGGACTTGGGATGTAACGTTCCATCCTTGCAACCAGTATTGCTTCACGGATGGTGAAGAACCACATTCTACAAAAGGTGAACCTGTTGCGCAGAACACAGCGGATTTAAAGGAGTAAACCTTAAAAAACAATCTCCAATCCTACGGTGAAATCCCGTGCCTATGGGATGAATGGCAGTGGGTGAGTCTGTCACAAACGGCACCCTCTTGGACACCTGGCGACCTCCCAGACGTATTTAGCCTTACCAAGCATGGGGGCTCTGCTTGGTGGACCTCATATTTCCCCTGATCTCGCGGGATCGAAATTGAGAATATTATAGAAAAATTAGAATCTAAGGAGACCTCCGTAATAGGGGACTCCAGTCAGGATTCTATGGAGAGCTGTAGTCAGGGGGAACTCCGGTGCTTGTAGGCTCCGCAAGAGGCAACCGGGAAGAATCAATGTTTGCAAGGGGCGGGTGAGGCTCCCATTTCCTAGGAGCAACACCAATCCCCTAGGAGCAGGAGGCTGAATTGGACATGGTAAGTACCATATAATTTATTCAAGCCAGCCTGCAGCACAGCATTGCTGCCTCTAGGATCATCGCTAGGACGGTGAGCGTTAAAGAAATAGACATGGCACTAATACAGGAACCGTGGTATCACGAGGACCGTATAAGTGGCCTGAATATTCCAGGATATACCCTGTACTCTGCGGGAGGAACAGATAGACCTAGGGCTTGTATCCTTGCAAGGAACATGGCCATCTGGATGCTGCCTGGATTCTCTTGTAGGGACCTCGTTGCCACTTCGGAATACATTTTGAGGAATGTAAACGGATTCATGTAGATAACAAAACACATGGGTAATTTAAGGAAAATGGGTAGTTAAAGATGGGGTAGAAAGAGGGTTGATTGTTTGTTCCGCTTATTTGCCATGGGATTCCAAGGATCCTCCCCCGTCAAAGGAATTTGAGGAACTCGTGAGATGTTGTCAGAATGAAAATCTCTATCTAGTCATGGGGTGCGACTCCATTGCACCAAATGTAATGATAGCGTGAAGGTCCTGGTGGAATTTCTTAATTCTTCGAATTTGGAGATTCTTAATCAGGGCAATGAGTCCACCTTTTGCCGTGGTTTTAGGCAAGACGTGATTGATATTACCATGAGGTCCTTCGGAATTCTACAAAGCATCACAAGCTAGAAGGTCTCTTCAGAACTCCGTCTGTCTGATCACAGACAATTTCGGTTCACTCTACGGGGCTCCGTACCGGTACGCCTGATCAGGAACCCTAGGGACAACAACTGGGGCTCCTTTCGAGAGGGCCTGAAGGATAGACTGGAGAGGGGCCCTGAGATGAACATGAAAGATGAGGCTGAATTGGGGCTTGTAGTTCATTGAGTTCAGCAGGCCCTGATCTCAGCCTATGAGGATTACTGCCCTCTTAGACCTGTTAAAACTTGTAGACATAGGAGTCCCTCAGAAGAGGAGCAAGACAGCTCTTTAACAAATGCCAAACAGATAATAATCTGCATAGTTGGGAACTCTACCTCCTATGAGTCCATGTGTGCTGCACTTGCTAAACATGGGGTCGATTACAATATCATACGATGTATTAGAGCTGCCCTGGAGGGCTGGCTGGCCACGGCAACTGTCGGTGTATTTTCAAGATGCGTCGGGGTACCTAGGGGGCTGCTCGCAGGTGCCTTTTTGTTGATGAATTGATAACAAGGTTCAATCGAGGTGGTGTCTATTCTCAAGGATATGCGCATGACAGTTGTCTTCTAGCGGTGGGAAAATTCACAAATACGGTATCAGGATTCATACACTGGCCCTTCGTACTGTAGAAACGTGGTGTGACGAGCACGGGTTGTTGGTTAATACCGACAAAAATCGACTTCTTGCATTCACGAGAAGAAGGAAACTCCCAGGGTTTTTTGAACCACGTTTTTTGGGACGACCTTGCACCGCTCTGTGTCGGCCAAGTATCTTGGAGTGATCCTGGTTTCACGGATGACCTGGAGGGAGCACGTGGATGTTAAGATGCGGAAGGCTCACAATTTGCTGTGGGCCTGTAGGAGGGCTTATGGTGTGACGTGGTGCCTGGAACCCAGTGTGGTTCATTGGCTCTACGTCTCTATCATTAGGCCATCCATCACTTTTGCATCCTTAGTGCGGTTGCCTGGTTGTCAGACGGCCAGTGCCAAGAAAAAACTAAGCAGAGTTCGAAGACTAACATGCTTAGGGATAACGGGAGTAATACGCACCATTCCCACCAATGCTGTTGAAGCACTTATTTGCCTCCCACCGCTGGATCTAGTAGTACAGAGAGAGGCGAGGTCAGCTACGCATCGTTTCTGGGGTCTGGGAGGCTGGCCTTACTTACATTCCGCAATCGAGGACATAGCATTATTTTGATGCGCTTCGGCAGTCAGATCCCATATTTAATGTGGGGGTAGATGTTATGAGGCCAGCATTCAATTTTGAACCCAAATATAGGTTTACTATGTTGCCTATGGAAGACTGGACTAAAGGAACGGACACTCCTACTGCAGTCAAAGGGTTCTTCTGGTTTACAGATGAAGAAGGGGACCGGAGCTTGAGTCTATGGGCAATAAGTGGGAAGAAGGCTCAGTTTTTCTCTAGGAAGATATGCCACAATCTTTCAGGCTGAGATATATGCTATCTTGGCGTGTGCTTATGAAATTCAGTTTCGGAGTAGACCAGAGAAATACGTGAGTATCTGCTCTAATAGCCAGGCAGCTTTGAAAGCTCTTCAGGCCCTCAGAACAACGTCTCCAATTGTCCAACAGTGACTAAAGGCGTTGAATGATATCTCTACCCGGCATGCAGTGGGGTTGTATTGGGTCCCTGGACATTCTGGGGTACGAGGTAATGAGATCGCCGACGAGCCTGCAAGGGACGGCTCTGTTCTAAAGTTTGTCGGATCTGAGCCGGCCTTGGTAGTCTCTGGGCAGGATTTACGAAGAAGAATTACACTTTGGTTGGTTAACCAGCATTGGATATCTTGGCGAGGTCTTGGTGACACCCAAAATACAGGCTCGAGAGTTAATTTCGGGACCCTGTCTGGGTCAAGGCTAGGTTTCTGTCCTTTAACAGGACACAATTTAGGGCTGTTACCGGCCGTCTCACTGGACATAATACCCTGAGGAGATATTTTCACCTAATGGGGCTGTCAGACAGTCCATTGTGTAGGAGGTGTGAAGCAAAGGATGAAAACTCTGCCCACATTCGTTGTGTGTGTGTGAAGCTTTGGCTTCACTCAGACATGCGTATGTGGGCCCCTTCTTCTTGGAACCAGAGGATATTACGAGTATAATTTTAGGGGCCATCTGGAACTTTAGTAAAGCAACAGGGCTCCCATAAATCGATACGGGGCACAAAGGGCATGTCAATTAAGGCCTAGGCGCATCGGAACCGTAAGGTCTCGAACCCAATCGCAAATTAATCAATCAATTGCTTCACGGATGCTCCCTGCAGCAGTTATTAATTTTGTCTTCACTTCTTCAAAAATATGCAGTCTATTCCTTGAAAAATCCCCACGGGTACAGTGATTGAAATGTGAACGTTATTACTGCGTCATTTTCTGATGGCTCACTACGTGGTGTGGACGGCTTACAAATTTTTTAACTCGTATTTTGTCTAAGTTTAAACCATAGTGATCCTCTGTCATATTGTGGAGACATTTCGCCTTTCCGTAGTGATAGAGCAATGTTGAGCTTTCGAGAACAAGACAAAATTTTAAAAATAAGTTGAAAGCTTCATATGAAGCTGAAAGGAAATTAGGTCCTTGAGAATCAGTTTAATATGTTGTCCTGTACTTCTCCTTCGTACAGTCTTACTGTTTTATTTTAAGTTTTATTTTAATTAATCGAAGCCGGCCAAAATATAACGGCGCCTCATGTGTGAGTGTTGTGTATACTTTACATGAGCTATATATAATACAGTCGTTTACTTTGTCTAGAATCAATAAAATTATCACTCCATTTATACCATTTATGCTGACGATAAAATTTCAGTACGTGTTGCAACAATGCAAAATTAAATTTTCTTTAACGCACATTTCCCCCCCCCACTCTCAGAAATTCTGTTCATCGTTATTTCTGTCACCCTGCGTGTTTCGACTGCTGAATAGAGTCATGAATTCCATTACTGGCATTGCCAATCAGCACAAACTCTTTAAGAAACCAGAAGTTTTGCTTGGCATATTCATAATCATTTAAAGACTAATGAAAAAAATTAGATCATAAATACCAGGACAAGTAGCATGGAGTGCAATTAGAGGCACTATATTACTTATCTCGAAGGGAGTGGAAGGAGCGGATAATATGTACAGAACGTGACATGTATTTCTGCTTCACATATGATTTTGGATACGTGAAAATGATGTTTATACTTTGTATTTTGTTGATCACTTCTGTGTTATATAAAACTTTTTCATTTAAAGGACTTCCTTCCTGTAAAATTGTAAGGCAAGGCATGCCCTTACATACAAAATAATAATATCCTTCTCGCGTTTGTATAAAACTTATATCGTTGCAGATTGCTTCTTTCAGCATGAAAATACACTTACGCTGCTCATATAATATGTACCTTCAAGACCACCTCTTTACAACACTACATGATACGCAAATTACTCAAAAAACCAACATCCACACCCATAATGTAAGTACGATAATAATATTCACACCACCCATGTACATGTATAATGTACTAATACTGTTCCACAATTATTGTTACAGATTATACATAAATTCACCAAGAAGACATATTCGTAGTACCAACATTCTTTCGTCAGATTAGACAGCCCAAACCACAAGAGCTATGCTAATGTCGTACTTTCTTATTGATAATTTATAAATTACTGGAAACGAGATCTCGTCTTTTACGGCATTCCAATATATATATATATATACATAAATGGAATCCTAAAGTTACTGCGTTTACGGGCAGTTGCTTATATCCAAAAAATACTGATTTCTAGTCATATGGGTTGTTTGTTTGTTTTCTTTTTGCTTACTTGCTTGCTTGTTTGTTTTCGCTTGCTTACTTGTTGAATGTTTCGTGGAATCAATAAGAAACAGCGTGGTTTGAACAGGGATAACGTCATCGATCTTATAGGAAGAAAACTGTCTTGGTCTCAGGCAGAGGCTTCTTAAAAAATTTTTATTTTAAATATTGACACACTATGTCATGCAACATACACTTAGGCGATTGGTTGATGTGTCTCATGGTGATACCCCTGTAATTCGGGTCACCTCTCAATAGATCTTATCTTACTGCCCTTCCGTCTTTTACGCTAGGATGAGGAAAATAAGGAGGGATGACGCATGCGCATGTTCCTGCGACCTGTACATTCCTTAATTATCATTATTACTACTCGCACGTATCTTTATAGTTTCATTTAAATTTTTCAATAAATATTTGTTTATATATATAATGACAGCAGTAAATAATTATATATATATATATATTGTCTTGCAACTTTTGCTCGGGAACTTTGGTATGTATCATTGATACGATGGTATTGCCCCAGTTCTTGTACTGGTAGTTCGCACTGCCTACAGAATATTTATATGTTGTTCTTACTGCCCTTTCATGTGGTTTCTATTACTGATATTCCTCTCTGCTTATACAAGATTTTAATTATTGCTGTTCCTGGAGATTTTTTATTATCCTGGGAACTATGTTTTGAAATATTTCTCATTTATTAATATGCGACCCTGTAGCATAAACCCAGTTCGGAGGGGTGTAAGCATAAATCTGAAGATGAATTTATGAATAATTAATGTTCAATTAGAATCACTGGTGCAGAAATCATTTAATGTAGAGAAGAGTTTTTGAATCTCGTAATCGCTTCACGCAAACACAGGTAGTGTTAGTCTTGTGTTTTAGATTAATATGTTATCAACCAACGTGCTTGACTCTCTGATATATATTACACAAACAATTTAAAGTATTATTGGATGAAAGTTGCGACGATAGTCATGTAATCCTTAAGGAGTTTTACCTAGTAGCACGCTGTGAGAATTCAAATACGGAAGCATGTCTGGTCAAAACATTCAGGACGAAATCACAATAAGCATATAGATTAAAAAATCCTTTAAGATGTGAAAATTTTAATATTTTGAAAGAACGAAACAAAATGAAATTGTATTCATTTACGAGATTTAGATCAAAATATATTTGAGTAAGTCCTCTTACCGTGCGGTGTAGATTCCTTTGTCTTCTCTTTGGCTTTATAGACCTATATGTACTCATAAAAGCAAAAACATGAAAAACCATAATTTTGTATTTCCTTTACCCGGAATGCTTATTCAGTCGTGTGTGTCAAACTTTCAGTGTCACTAAATCGTTAAATTATTTGCCTATAAATTTTAGGGCTGATAAACGTTATTTTGTTTTTTAATTCCCATCGGATCCCGCTATATCTCACGGTTTCAGTTGGCAGATAAATTATTCAATTTCGGAGAGATTATTCGTCTCACCGATTCTGCCATCGGTTAATTCAGAAATCCACCTGCTATCAGTTCAATGAAGACTATGAAGTAAGCATTTAAATCTATTGTGAAAACTGTATCTGATATATCCGAAAATGGTCACTTTTTAAATTGTTGCCTAAAATTGACATTGTAATTAAGAAAGGAAATTTGTAGTTAAAATCTCGTAATTGTTTGTTCGTAACGTTAATGTTGCTAGTAACTTAACTTTGTAAATTTGGTGCCACTTGCAACCGTCTGTTTGACTTGCCCGAATTCGGTTACAACTATTTGTAAAGGTAAAGCAGTCCCGTTACAGGCCCGGAGGGGCCCAGAGGGTTCCAGGAAGTTAATGTTCCCAGATTTCGTAACAACGGCACAGGATGGTGGTAGGTTGTTAGCCTTACGCACCGGCCGCCTTTACCCCCAAGAAATACTCCTGGTACTCATTTCTGTTAGAGGCCGAGTCGACCCCAGGGCCATAGTGCGATCAGAAGGATTTTATATCAATGAAAAATCCACTGACACCGTCTGGGATCGAACCAGCGACCTTTCGATTTGTAGCACAGCACCTTAACCACTTTATTACCGCGGTCCTCCACAACTATTTGTAGCTCGTCATAAGCACGGATCCCTCTCAAGGAATATACAGGGGAATTAGAAGCCGCTTTGCTCTTTCAGTACTCTTTATTCATTGAGGTTCGAACACCACAACTTTTGGTTCCAGTACTAACAAATTTGGTTGCTCGTTGTTCATCTAGCATGCACAACTGCGAACAGCGTACGTCTCTGCACAACTACTGACTACCACCTAAGCCTTAGTGATACCGATACCAACAGTGAACACTTGCCCATACCTGATATGGCAAAAAGAGAATCAATTCTTATGTGGGAGGGGGAACTCAACAGTCTCATTCATATAGCCTGGCAAGTGCACGTGTTCACACCAAACACACTTTACCTCTTCATTTTCAATACATCAACTAGCCGCCAACGCTCGACGACCAGTTTATCTCACCTTGTTGGTTGCCTAGTGCGAGATTTGAACTACGGAACCTGGCCGGTTACACACTTTTTTTTTTAAATTGATCTCCGATTGCTGAAGTTACTACTGGCACTGTCAGCAGTGAGGCCATCTCCGCAGCCGATTCCTATATTCTCTGTATTGTGTATTTCTGGGCTTTTTGGCCAGGTTTTGACAGACCGCAGAGCATGTTTTTTTCCCCCAACTTCGTTAAATTCTCTTTGTAAAAACCGAACCACAGTTGTTCCTAAGTGCACGTCGTGCTGCACGTTCAGCGAAAGCAGGCCGTTATTTTCCTCTGACGAGCCCTCCTCTCTCGTCGACGTCAGACGCTTCACATTCTGTTGCTGTACGTTTACCAGAGCAAACGTGGTAACATCAAATATTCTTCCCAACGTAGACTCCGCTGGTTTCGTAAACTGATCCTTGGCTATGATGACTTCAGGTTAGGAGATTGCTACGGCATTCAGGAACGTCCTCCCTTACTTGGCCTGGTCAGACACAATTCCTTGAACGTCTGAACCTTGGGAGGCCTCTAACACTTTTTCTTTCTCCTCTCATTGTTGCCACAGATATATTCTCTGTACCTTCTAGAATGCTGCATCTCACGTTCGCAACACTTCACAATACTTGCACCACCAAAGACTTCCGCAATTAATTTAAATAATATGTTAAATTGAGTTTATGCCGATCTATAAACACACCGTATCTTCCTCACAAACTCCACTTTTGAACATAGACGCCGCATATCACAAGAATCATAGTGACGTCACCAGGACAATTTCATTAAGAGAACTCGAGACCGTAAGCAACATCATCGTCTGACCGTATTATTTGCCCTAAAGACGAACCGCTACTGCAAATACCTACCTATACGGACGAAGATTTGAGCAGTGAGTTGAGTTGTGAAACACCTCACTCCACCTTACGGACGGTACAGAAATCGCTGTTAACCAGTTATTATAGAGAATGCCACCTGAGTGCCACTTCCACTCTTAGAGGTGCATAATAGAGTTTAAAGTCGGAAGGGAGAATCTATCATGGCTTATTAAACCTGCTAGCTATTCTCTTGACACTTTTGTTTAGTGGTGACTAATACCTAGCTCAGCTACTTGCTGTTCCGGTCATAAAAGCGTTTAAGATAAAAACTTCATGAGAACGGTTTTAAGGGAAAGAGAATAGATAAAAATTTTGAATGGAGATTTCCCCAGAAAATCAGAAACAAATTATTTGTGTGTGTGTGTGTGTGTGTGTTGTAAAGAATAAGTACAGCTGTATCATTAATACGTACTTTCCAACAACAAAAAATATTATTCCCAATTTTACTGCACCGATGAACTTCACACAGAATCAGCACTGTCCTGGAGTGTGTTTCTGGGACATCTGTTGACTGTCGAAATCGAAAGACAGCCTTTCCAGTAGCAGCAGAATGATGTCTAAGGACAATTCAGGCCCTTAGTGAGGAGGCGGCAAATGCTGTGCCATGAATCAGCGACTGCCCTACTCCCTTGGGCGATTGAGTTCCTGTTCTATGGATTGTGCTAGTCCACGGGTGGTTAGGATTGGCAAGAGTGGTGTTATGCCTTGTGCCGTGGACAGAATGGATACTGGGGGCGCTGTAACTAGGAAAATCAAGGCATCTGCAACATAAATGTATTGTATGGGCAAAACACATAATTTATTGATGTGAAATATATTTATTAAGTTAAGAAAGATAACCAATTGGCGAGCGATTTTAACTCTGAATGTTTCTAAGTCAGTTCTGCCCAACTGCTGTCAAGAATATAATCTGGGATCTGTGGAAATTATTTTTGGGAAATGGATCTTCTTTAGGCTACAGCATATACATACACAGTACAACACTGGAAGTCGATAATAAGCGTCTTCTCCCTTAGGTAGATTTTAGAGTACCATTTCATTTCTGGCCAGCCTTAGACCGAACAACCCTCGGACCTGCATTTACAAACTAGTGTAAATAATTTCAACATTGTCTCCCTTAAAATTCAGCTAAAGCCAGCTGAGTGGCTGACGTGTCTGGTGCCGACATCTTCCAGATCGTCCAACAGAAGTCACAGAGACAGCATTCTCAAATATTTATGTATTCGAAATTTTTAGAAGCGACGCTTCCAGGGGTGTATCATGAAATAAATCCCAATAGCCTGATAAGAAGTCCGTTAAAAATGGGTGCTGCTCTTAAGAATAAGTTTCCGGTTATAAAAATAGTGTCCGGCCACATGTTGTTCATATTTTAAGGACAAGATTCTGGGCTGAATTCGAGTTGAAAATTTCCAAAACATAGCCAGGAATCCGTGGTCAGAAGAAAACGAATAGTTTAGAACTTAAGTTTGCTGACGGAACAACTGTTTGTGTTTAATTAATATTGTTAGTAATGTAACTTGCACTCATTACTGTACAGGTACTACTTTTTTCTTGTGGCACTTCGACCCGGTTTTGGGACACAGACTACCCGAACGGGGCTTTGCGATCACACTCATTGGAAATACTACTCTCGATAGCTATGAGTGAGTGATCACCCCGACACAGAGACCGCTACCTGACGACAAAATACATTCTCAACAGACAAACATCTATACCCCAGCGGGATTTGAACTCAGTCCCAACAAGCGTGCGGCCGCAAACCCACGCCTTATACCGCGCGGCCACTGGGATCAGTGTACAGGTACTACTATTGCATTATAATTAATAATTAAATTTATGGGGTAGCTATTTTGTGTAGAGCAATTGCTCGAAATTACATCTCGGATTATCTATGCACAGCGTGTTCCTTCGTGAAGGTAAATGCCAGACACCTTAAGAAATTGCTGATCTTTTTTCTTCTGTGAGCTGCAAAACCCATTATGTGATTGAATTTGTTGTGTCTGGTGGTCTACTACACTTCATATACCACACAAGAACTTCATACGTCCCCAAAGAGGAATATCTAACGACAGTAAGAACTTATCCTTCAGAAAACGGTGGAAGCAATCGGGTGTCTACATATCTTCAAGTGCATAAGGTCCGATGAACTGGTTTCCAACCGTATTCTACCAAAAGTTCACAGCAAATTTCTCTGAAAATACTGCATGTTTAGTGTGTGCGTGAGCAACAAAGAGAGACCAGACTTGTGAATCCCGTGCATTAGTTATTTGGTCTCTGTTGAACCCGACCTTGCCAGTGAATGTAATTTTCTTAGGGAGCTTCTGGTTTCACAGTATCCAGCAACACAATTCTATACGCGTGTAACATTTGTTGTAGATCCTGCAGAATTCGCAGTTTTTGAAAAGTTCTCCCCACTTGCAGCTGTCGAACACCAACACGGACATCCGTCAGACGCTTTGTGGTGAGACTGTGCTCCTCTGTCCCGTGTAGCCCTATGTCGCCGTCCAAACCTACATTGTTTCGCAGTGGTCGCTAACGACTAATTTTAGAGAATATCATTTTCTACGTTGCATGTTACACAAAATTCGCCGACATCGTACTTTGTGTTCGGGAAACCATCTTTTATATTCTTAGCCTGCTGCTTGTGCAAAGACTTCGCAGTATCCGTAAATGTAATGCATAGAAGAATTTTTCACATTATGAGATATAGAACTTGTTCTCCCTTGTCGAAGCTACAAGAAAACAGAAGATGTAACGAGGGAACAAAAGAGAAATAAAATAACACTACTGAACGAGCAATATCTGGTTTCTCGACACACACAAAACAGCTATTCGAAAACACACCGACGTGGTGAGGATCTCAACGGTGACAAGGGATGAGGTCACTGCATGGTTCAAATTATGCAAAATCAGGAACATTCAAATGCCCCCTTAGGGTATATAATTATTGGAAATTTTCGATTCGAATTGAGTCTAAAAATGTGTGCCCTTGTGTTATAGACTTTCTGTCGTGAGACATTCAGCACAAATTTAAAAACCATGAATTCATGCGGTGGTGTAGATATCTAGCTCCACTCATTCTTAACCTCGGCGTAGGCAAAAAAAGTTAGTCTTCTTCTCGCCCCGACCGCTTACACCTAGAAAATAAGCCCCCGGTTTTCAATTAATGAGAGGCCAAATGGGTCTCGGAACTGGTCTGGACATTTTGGACAGAAAAAAAAAAACTTTTTACTCCTGTCAGAAATCAAACCTTGGATCGTCCAGCCCTTGGCGTAACCACTTGATTACACAGATGTGATTTGTTAATATTTAAGACAACGTCCATGTTAATGTTGGAAGACTTATTTAACAGAGGGTACAATTCCATAAATCTGCTGTTTTCTTTGCTCAGAAGCTGCAAGATGCAAATGAGCTTCATATATTCGTTTTGACCCTTGTTTCACATAAAGATGCTTTATTTTGCTGATCGTCTGAACTTCATGATATAAGACTGAAAAGGTTGTACCCCATCATACTTTACAAAAAATTAAAAGGGCGTGAAGAATCCTTAAGAATGGAAATAACGAAATCAAAAGTTAGTAATTTTTTCTTACACAGCTTTCATAAATTTTTGGAACGTTTAAGGGTTACAATCAAAGCCTCAAGTAAACTAGGCTTGCTGTGGATGAATGAAACTGAAAATCTAAGTCGCACGAAAATTTGTAATGTAAGTATGGTTCGCTCGCGGACTAAAGCCACGGAGTTTAGTTTTAGTTTTAGTTTAAGTACCCAGTGCCAATTTTTAAAACTTGTGTAAAACTGATATCTTGTCTCAGAGACACACTGAATTATGCAAACCCACAGACGGACGTGGTGGACTGGTATGG
>Ga0123357_10004335_pt1 | contig 16630 bp, 5 predicted proteins | sample TergutEmb28metaG_FD_89873 | JGI IMG/M metagenome (GOLD analysis project Ga0123357, IMG submission 89873) | Embiratermes neotenicus P4 segment gut microbial communities from Petit-Saut dam, French Guiana - Emb289 P4 | ecosystem: Host-associated > Arthropoda: Insects > Digestive system > Gut ... | reverse complement strand
AGTTGGCATATAGCCTGAAGATGACTGAAACAAGTCGAAACATGTAGCTATATTTTACTTTTATCTATAATAAATAAATATTATATGTTGTGTCTGACGGAAAATATTTTCTTATTTGACTAATTATGCTTGTTTTATATAGTTGAATGTGTAGATTCAGTGTCTAGTTATGGCCATGACAAGTACCTTGTGTCAGTGATGCAGGGTTGGTGTTCGTAAAAGTAGCCTCCTCGTATAATTACTAGTAAGCCTTACTTTGCTTCTTATGGCTGGACAGCCCATAATGGCCTCCTTATTTTGAGATTTCGGAATGAAGTCCCGCGCACCGGACGGCCACCTACATAGTGTGACGATAGCAGATGCTGTATAATACGATTTGACCTCCTGATGATGAGCACAACAGTGCTCGAAACATGTAGAGGAATATAATAAACATATTATTAAACAAGAATTTGTGCATTAAGTTGGCCAGTCACAAAGATTATACTGAGATGCACTGTCAGCAAAACATAAAAAAAATTGTAAGAGAACTTACGACATAAAAATTAATTGTAAATATATATGTGTGTGTATGTTGTGCGTCGGTTGTGTAAATAATACGACATTTCTTAGTGTTAATATGATGACTGTAGAGATTTGTCCGTTACAATTTCGAAATTGCCTAATCTCACTTCATGCTTTTTTATGCCTACATATCTTTTATTTCTAATGGAAATACTGACACTTATCAGCACTTACAGCCTTTGCACTATGGTTAAGTGTTAAGTATACTACAACGGTTCTTTTTATATCCACTATCAATATGCTGTCGGTAATGAGAACAGTTTTCATCAGTAGCTTTATTTTTAAGTATCGCGTACATGTGCTGTAAAAATTAGAGGGATGTGACGTTCTCAAAGACTCTTAGGTTTTTGTATCAACGTTGATAGCAAATGGGCCCATACGCTGTAAGCCCAAAACCAACCAGAAGTACCGGCTCATCAGCTAGGGACATGTATCAAATACATTAGTCAATATGCATGCATGTTTGAATCGACATTGGAGTTGTATCAAGTTTAATAAACGTACAGGAAACTGAATGGCATCGTGCGAGGAAGGTGTATTCCAATTTGCGCTGCATGTATTCCGCATTGCACTATTTCCCCCCCTCCCCCCCCCCAAAATTCTGGTAACTCACGTGCCATAGTGCTTAGAGTACTTGGTGGACAATTGCGATACTTTTCATTTGCAGTTGCGCAGGCAGTTTCTTTGCGTCACCGTTGGGACCAGTCAGCCTTCTTTATGGTGCCTGCCGGGTGGCTTTTTTCCTGGAGTTTAACTGGCATAGAGTCAACTTGTAAGACGTATGAGTAGATGGAAGGAGGATATTAAAGTGAATCCTAAAGAACCAATTTACACAGCGTAACAGTCGAGGGAATCGAAGGCCTGACACCGCGGTAGAAGCCCGGAATCTCGAATTGTAATATTTATTACATGCTTTATTCTTTAGGCTGTAAGGTATAAGACTTTTGGCCAGATATCAGAGAGGAGAAGGGGTGATACATGTTGTACTTGTACCACTAGAGTATAGAATTCCGGTCTGCAAACTATCACTGGCCGGAACAAGATTTCTATACGAATTGATCCATTGCAGTGTCACATTTTTTAGTTGTGGCCCCCAAGCAGTGAAGGTAGCAATGGGTGGTCTACATGACAGTGTGGTCTTCTCTGTAACCACTGCAATTTGTATGAGCAGGTAAACGGAAAAACGTCGGTTTGGCATGCGGTGCTTCTGATATGCGGTCATGTCGACGCAGAATCATTTCCTTTTGCCTTGTCGCCACAAAATTGTCAACGAGGTTCCCATACACATATTGCTGCAGCTACGTATTGATCCGACTACAGAGTGCAAGCAATTGCGGGACGACACAGCCTACAGCTTGAATATCTGACGTACCCACAGCGTTCTGTGAATGCGGTTGGATTTTGTGCTTCGGTGTCCATCTAATTCACTTTACTCCGTTATCAGACGAGAGGGTAAGGAATTGTCGTCTTTGAAGTTTCTGCCTTTTTAGGCGCGTTCGAGAAATTGCGAAAAGCGGCCATTAGCTTCGTCATGTCTTTGTCTGTCTGTCTGCACAGAACAGCTCGGCTTCCACTGGAAGGATTTTCTTGATATTGAATATGTATTTGTTGAGCAGTTACAAGTTTCGTCAAATGTGACAACAATAACGGGTAATTACTGCCTTAAACTAGCGTTAAAGATCCACGTACAAATGTAATGGGAAGTCTGAAGTGCTCCAGAACCTTTCTGGGCGCTTTTGGAGGAGAGAAAAGTCTCGTCGTTATTGCCAGGACTCGACGAACTATTCTTCGTCAAAGGCCTCGGCGTAGTAACGTGGGGTTGAGACAGATGTAATGGGGAAATGTGTGTGATAGCATTGCAATGCATACGTACACACATATGTACATATGTAGTGCCCAAGCAGAGCGGTAAGTTGGGCGATCCTACTTGGGCCGTTGTTAGGCCTACCCTAGGATTCCTGAGGGGACAGGGAATGAATGGTAGCTGTAGCCGTAAGTCGTAGGCTTCGTGACTATCTGGAGCGGTGCGGGTTATATAGTTCGGTCAGTGACAATTGCTGTAACTAGTTTCACAGGTTCTATTATCTAATCATATGTACACAAGATATATACAAGTAAATTACACCAGTTCAAATCGTGTTCACCAATTCTCTAGTTACGCTTAATTTCTGTTTCAAGTTGATAAACCAATTAATTGTCACGCCACTATTTAATCCCAAATGGTAATCGCAAAATTTAGAAACGTACGTATTATGTTGCCGACAGCGACTCGCTAAAATAAGCAATTTAATAATCGGTCAGTCCAGCTTACCTCCTGTTATCAGCCAGAATACGAAGTAGCCGAACATCCCAACCGACGATATTTTATAAAGTGTAACTATTCTTCAGGCAACAGAGTAACGCCGAGTCGTAGTCCAAAAATACGTAGACCAGTAAATCTTCTCCTGAGCGCAAGTCTTGCGAGTCTTGCGTTAACCTAATTTCCTTGGGAATTTATAATGGCGTTGTGCCTACTCAGGAATTTTTCTTAATACTTACACAATTTAACTAGGCCACGCATACCCCTCTCAACAAAAAAGACAAAAAAGAAACGACGACAGGGAAGTCAATATGTACTTGAATTGCAAAAGACTGAACCCAAATGAAGAAATGAAATATTTAGGAACATACCTAGACAGCTAATTTAACTTTAATGCACATATCGGCTACACTGTGGTAAAAAGTAATTACTCTTAGCAATATGTTGGCTAGAACAGCAAATCTACAATGGGGTCTAGGGCATAAAGCTCTCAAGACAATTTACGAGAAAGCGGTAGTCCCAATTCTAACGTACGGAGCACCCATATGGGTAGAAGTTATACTTGAAAACCAGGAGCCTTACGAAATCTATAAGAATACAAAGACTCATAAACTTTAAAATAGCTAAAACATACCGGACTATCTCATATGATGCCCCTTGCGTGATAGCTGGAATATTACGCATACAAATAACTATACAGCAAAAGGTACAAACTTATATGGCAACAAAAATTAACAATCTAGCTTATGATACACCGTTGGAAGTAAGATACTGGCGACATCCTGCGGAACTAGCGATAATTCATGAAGAGGAGAACGGCATTACGTATACAGCTGATGTCTATACAGACGGCAGTAAAATTGGAGACAACGTTGGGGCTGCAGTAATTATATTTTGTGAATGGCAAGTTGATACACCAACTGAAGTTTAAACTACATGGATACTGCTCCAATAACCAAGCCTAGCAAATTGCAATTTTAAAAGTTTTAGAAAAATTTGAATAACTACAGGATGGACAGGATAATGATAAACGCGTTGCGATATACACTGAGAGCAAGGTAATTTTGGATTTATTTCAAAATAAATTTAAACAGAACAGATTGATAGAATTTAGTAGAAACAAAATTATTGCATTGGCGCAATTAAAGTGGTGTAAGCATTTCGGCTGGGTAAAAGGACACGCGGGGATAGAGGGGAATGAGTTAATGGACCGACTTGCAAAAAGAACTGCTGTGGAAGATGGACCAGTTGTATATGACAAGATGCCAAGAGAGGTGATCATAACACGAGAGAAGGAAAATGGACTTTATATGTGGCAACGGCAGTGGACGAATTCGGGGAAGGGGGCATTGACCAAAGCTTTTTTCCCATCAGTGAGGAATAGGCTAAGACAGAAAATTCCCATATTCCCAGACGTTACTACAATGGTAACAGAACATGGGAAAATAAGGTCATACATTCACAGATTTGGACTGATAGATAACCCGAAGTGCCCGTCTGATGAAGAAGAAGAAGAAGAAGAAGAAGAAGAAGAAGAAGAAGAAACCACAAATCACTTAATATTTCACTGCAATATATTACGCAAACAAAGGAACGAAATGACAAAGAAATAAAAAAACACTTGTGGCAATTGGCCTACGATGAATGAAACGCTAGTTAATGATTATTTACCAATTTTTATAAAATTTGTCAAATCCATAGACTTTCAGACCTGCAATGACACTTTACTATAAAAGATAGACAGATCTCAGAGAATGTATGTTATTACTTTCAATCATAGAAGTCACAATATTATTATTGACGTTATAGTGAATCTTCATTTTAGTTTATAGTTATTAAACATAAAAGTTTATTATAAAATTAATGTTTAATTTATGCAAACGTGTAGTAATGTTATGTAATGGGGCATGCTGTTAATATCAATAAAAAATAAAACACACTTGCGGCGCCTAGAACTTTGAAGTGACTTCCATTTTTTTGGAGAATTTGTGCAGTTTTACAGCGATACATATACATGCAGCTAATATATACGTACACAATAGCTGCACGAGGCCGTCCTCCACATCCGAAAATCCACTCAGTAAAACAAGCGGCTGTTTGTCCATTCCTGAATATTCATTACTGCTTGGTACTAAGGCACCGTGTAATTGGATGAGTTCGCAGCAGTTTTCTGCGAAATACAGCATCTCTATCTTCAGGGTCCAAATGCTTCGGAGACTAAGGTAGAATCTTCTTCCGACCTCTCTGTCTTCAGTTCCTTTAGCGACACGAAAATCTTCGAACGGTTTATGAACGTGTTAGCAAGAGCTGGCAACTGGTTTCCTTCTTGAATGACGTGTATCCAACCGTTCTAATATTACACCGATGTCCATATCTAACCAATTTGTCTCATCCACTCGAATATTTCTGGCTGTTTTTGTCATTTTAGAGCTAAGAAACCTGGATCAAGTTGACTCCAGTAACGCATTCAACTTGGTCGTCTTTGAAGGTTAAACGCTGAACAAATTGTAGTTTGTTTCTAAGTTAAACCACAAACGTTAAAATTACAACATGCATATTATTTAGGAAGAATTCCCCAATTTTCCGTAATTATTCTGTAACATGTTTTGACCCTAATGGGCCATTATTAAGGAGCTTCAAGAATCTACAAAGATCGATATTATGGGGTTTCAGTTCTGCGCTTATAAAAAGCTACTGAGACATTTTATTAAGTTTCTGACTTCTTATGTTTTTTTATATTTTCTATTTATACGCATCTTTAGGGTCGTAATTGCATTTGAAATATGTTGTTAGAGAAGGGCGTTAAAAATAAAATGGACAGATAGAATAACGAATGATGAAGTTTTCCAAAGGAAGAAAGAAGAAAAATTATTTTTTAAAATTTTACAAAATAGAAGCCACTCATGGATAGGGAATATAATTAGAAATAACGAGTTTGTAGTAAACATCCTTGAAGGAGTAATATCCAGAAAAAATCCTCGACTGCAATACTTAAAGCAAGTCGCCAGAAACACAGCAGCTGACAGTTATACAGCAATGAGAAGAATGGCTTGCAGCACATCAAGATGGAAAGCTGCCAACCAATCAAAAGCTTGAAGAATAGGAAGAACAAGTATTTTGCTGATACATGAAGTTTTGTATCTTTATACACTGCTGTTTGTAAATATTTGCATTTCTTTTGGAATGGTCTAATAAGCCCGGAACATGTAGTAGATTATTTAAGTAACACACAAACAAATGCACATATATAGTCTTCAATAATCTAAAATTTACATTTAACCACTTAAAACGCGCCTACATATTTCGATCATACGACCATCCTCAGGGAGCTTACTTTGTTCCTTGGTAAAATTACAGTTAGAACGCTCAGTGATTTACTTTAAAACACTCAGTGAACTGTAACTTTTGCAAGGAACAAAGTGTACTCCCTGAGGATGATCGTATGATCGAAACATGTAGGAGCGTTTGAAGTGTTTTAATGTAAATTTTAGATTATTAAAGAGTATATATGTGCATTTGTTGGTGTTATAAATATATAAATTACAAACTGCTCGGTGCAACGATAAAGATGTGCAGTAGGTTACTTAAGCACAATCAGGAGCTCCTCCCAAAATACATTGTATTTTGTCCGTTTTATTTTATGCAATGCTGTAAAAAATCCTCTCGCCTTGTTGGAGTCTCTGTGCAATAATCAGATGAAACGTCACGCTTTGTTCTCTTCAGTCTCGCCACCTAATTTCCGGGATATTACATTGAATAAACCACAATTTCTTCCTTCCAAATGCTTTTGAATTCATCACTGATTCGAAACTGTATATTTGGACTCACAGAGAGGGCATCATGAAGTAACCCCCATAAACACCTTATAGTGACGAAATGCATAAGTCTCGCTCGTATGTCATGGTAAGAGGAAAGCTCTCTCTCAGACAGCGGAGAAAATTGGCTGCTTAGTTTGCCAAGAACCGCCGAGATATGAGACAGGCACTGAGAGTATTGACTGCAGTATGAGAGTCAGTCTCCGTCAGGATCCCATTACCAAACCGATGTGCGTACTCTATTATGTTATGTCTATGTGTTGTGTATTATAAACCGGAGAAGAAGGCTTCCTCTCATGCCACCCGTCTTGTATTTATAGCTGGGGTTGTATCACAGTCTGCATTCCAACCCCCTTTGCCACAGTCATTTATACGCAGACATCGTCCGAGGTTGGTGAAACACCTCGGATTGTGAGGGGTTCCAGACTGTGGCCACATTCTTTAAATAACTAGGTTTTTATGCGAATGCTCACAGGATGTCTGCCCTTAATATTAAGCGGACCTTAAACCTTTAAAGGTCATAATTAATGCAAATAATATAAAATTTAGTTCCTACCTTACAGAAAACATTGTGTCTACATAAATTATAAAGGCCAAGCGGCTAATTTTGTTTTAGGGTGGCAACATTTGTTAATTCAGAGGATCATAAGAAATGCACGAAGACATCGCATGTAAAATGCAAAGTTTCTTTCATATTAAAGCTTGTTGCATATATTTACCGTCTTGTTTAAACAGTTTAAGAAATAAGAAAGGAAGCTGTGGGCTGGAAACATTTTGTTCAGGATGGGACTCAGAGGTCTTGTGAAAATATTACTGAACGTAAAACTGAGTCTGTGGGTATTCGGACAACATAGGGCGTCACCTTATTTCGAGGTTCGATAGGTCCTAGAAGAGATTCTCGTTGACGCAGTACCTTATTCCAACTAACGAAATCCTCAGGTTCTCCGCCGCTAATATCCTGTAAGTCGCAAGTTACTGAACGTTCGATTCGCACAGAATGTGAGGGGTTTCTTTACTGCTGCAGGAACCTTTGGAATCTAAAAATTATTTCTGATCCTTAGGCGCGTTTGCAAATTTGTGAAAGGCGATTATTAGCTCCATCATATCTGTCTTTCCGACTGTCTTTCCGCATAGAAATACTCTGCTCCCACTGGACGGATTTTCATGAAATTTGATATTTAAGTATTGTTCCTAAATCTGTTTAGAATGTTCAAGATTCATGAACATTCGACAAGAATTACAGGTACTTTACATGAAGACCAATATACATTTTTGAGAATAAATCTCTGAATTGTTATTAAAATGAGAAATGTTTCAAACAAAAGTTATAGAAACAATCAAAACACATATTGTGTTCAGTAAAAGTTTTCTTTCGAAAATCACGCATTTATAAATTAACGTGGAAACATATGGTAAAGCCAGGCAGGCCACAGACAGCAGTAAAATATGGCGCATGAATTTTGCCTGCTCGATACTTGAGGCTACAAACATACACTCAGAATATGTAATACATATTGCTATTCCAAGGCAACAGTAGTTACGCGAACGTGTCACAGTGCTACGTTATACGTACATTTGAGTGTCTTGTTAAATCTTATACGGACTCGCATATAGGCCTTGTCAGTTTTAGAGATTCTCACAGAGTGCTTGTGGACGTCGGTACCGAGCAACATTTCGAAGCACTCTTCAGCCTTCGCATTTCTACACAGGCTAGAGGAGAGGGTGACAAATGAAAGGCTCGCCCGCAGAACTACAGCGGTCCCTAAGCGTAATTAAACTGCGTAAAAAGAAACACAACAATCGCATTATAACGTATTTATTCTTCAGTATATTCTCATTATTCTTTTAGACCTTGCCGCATTTTGTGAAGCGGCATATGATGCTGAGTGGGCCCGGTAGCTCAGTCGGTATAGCGACTGACTACGGGCTGGAGGTCCGGGATCGAATCCCGGGGGGACGAGATTTTTCCGCTCGTCCAGGCCGGGCCTGGGGCCCACCCAACCTCCTGTAAAATGGGTACCGAGTTTTTCTCGGGAGTAAAGTGCGGTCGGGGCGTGCTGCTGACCCCTCACCACCTTCTAGTGCCGTGGTCATGGAAGATTAGAGCTACACCTCTTCCTACCCTCTGGTCCACACCGGACCTCTAACGGGATCACTTTACCTTTACTTTACCTATGATGCTGAAGTACTCTCGCTCCATAATGCTCTGTCGCGATATTAATAAAACCATAATATCATGACGTCTTGCGTTATGAACCTCTTAAGTTTTAAATGACCTGGAAAGAAATATGTGAACCGCTGTTGTAAACTAAAACTCGAACTGTGGTGATTATAGCTAACGGCGCACTGAAAGCCCAAATAAAGCTAACGGAATTGACTGTCACTCAGCAATTTTTCCTTGTTCTAGGCCTGTGAAGGTACATTTTAATATTATCCTCCCATATACCACAGGTCATCCACATGCCGTCATTGTCCGGTAACTTTACCAAATTTTCGAGCGGATTTGCGGTTCTAACATCTACAGGTGACATTTATGTTCTGGTGTATAACACGGTTTATTCTGGTAGAAGTATACCGACTTGTCGGAAGCACTTGTACCACCTGTGCATACATAATCAAGAAGAGTCGGCTGAATTTTTCAGTTTCAACTCTGACCTTTGATGCCCACACGTGTTATTAGGTGGGTTTTGCTTTACACCTGCTCCTTCATTCACCTTTATGTTTCCCGGCTGCCCTGCACAGTAGTGAGGAATTTTATGGCTTCACTTTAAGAAATGGGAATCCCCGCTAGGGCAAACTTGCCCACCACCGTGCTCCGACGGAGTTAGTTCGGAGTCTCCCGTTGTGTCCAGAGATGCTATTCGCGCTGCGCTACATCTGGGGTTCTCACAGCGATCTTGATGTAGATGTGTATCTTACGGTACATGACAACGTGTAGATAGTATATAGGGACCAGTGTTTCGAAGGGGTTTACTGCCTCCAGTTTCAGTATAGTAAGATAAGATTCACGTTGATTTTCTCAGAGGATTGAATAAATTTTGTCGTGGTGTCAGTTTTTCGCGACTTTACGAAAGAATGTGGTATTTCTGAAACAGGAGTAGCATAGCCACTGTAGTGACTGGACTATGGTCTTTATGGTCAGGGATTCGAATCCCGGTAAGTAAAAGATATTTTCTTTTTCTTTTCGTAAAAGCATAAATCGACAAAGGACCCCGCCCAGCTTCGTATTAAATTTCTACCGGAGTTCTTTCACCGCAGTAAAGCAGCCGGGAAGTGAGGTTAGTCTGCCACATTTACCTTGCACTGAGATTAAGAATGAGAGGCGCCACACCTCCGCTTCTCCTATATTCTTTCATGGAATGGACAAAGTAAGCTATGCCTGTTCCTGTGTATGGTACCTTCATCTTCAGGTGCCGAAGAGGACAAGAAGAACAATAGCTTCCTTCGAAACGTTGGGAAACTCTAACCAGTGACATATCGTATTCCAGAGAACCTGAACCCCAAGCACAACGCTGTGAAAACCTTAAATTTTTAACATCTCTTCACATAGCTTCACACAAAGCGCGTGTCACTTGAACACATAATTAGAGACAGGGTCGTCTTGTTTCATAAGACCTGGGATATGACGCTTTGTAATATTATATACATTCTTCGACCCAAACTTTCGCATAATTTTTTGGCTACGGAAAAGTTTATAAACTCCATAAACTTATTAAACATTTACAGATCCCCATTTAGCAAATAAAAGTCAGGCCAACGGGAACTTCCTGTAACCAAATGGAAGGTTCTTATAAAAAATGTATATGAAAAATATCTTAAACTATGATCAAATGCGCTAAATTCAAATTTAATAAAAAATCCATCGTTTTTTTATTTCTTGGTTTTTTTTGCGGAACACCTGTACACATCTCGCGGACCAACAGTGTTTCGTGGAACGTAGTTTGGGAAACGCTTTTTTTCCCTATCCATGGGAGTCATAAGCCTTATGCTTGTCATCGTACTTGATGGTGGAAATGTGTTTAGGTTTCGTTAGGGTAGAACTTGTAAAGCCCTATATATTTTTACAACAATTGGCTGTTCAGTGTCGCAAAGTTCTCTTTCTGCGATAGATAAAACGAATAATTCAGATGGTTTGGCTCAGTAGCACGCTCAAGCATGCAGTTCGTACGAGAGGATTGTATCACACTGGAGTGAATCTGTCTCACAGCAGGGACATGGCTTCAGGCGAGATATCTGGGGAATCGAGATTTAATTCTCTACACGTGCGGAGGTTTCGCCGAAGGTTTTTCTCTTCTGGGATTAGACATTATTTAGTTTGTTAAGAGTGGGTCGAGATGGCTCAGTCGACATAGCTACTCGCTACGGTCTGGACGGTCCGGTGTTCGAATCTCGGTGCAGGCGAGATTTTCCGTCCACATCCAGACCGAACATGGGTTCCACCCAGTCTACTTTTCAATGGGTACCGGCTGTCTTTCTCGGGGGGCAAAACGGCCGGGGCGTGTCGTTGACTATCCACCGCATCTAGCGCCGATGTTATAGAAAGAGTAGATCTATACTTCGACTCCCCCTCTGGGCCTTCATGGCCTGTTATATTGTGAAATTTAACCTTTGATTTCTTCTTGTGTCTGTTAAGAGTTGCACCGATTTCAGAGAAAACTGCTGCCTATACTATCAGGATAGTCATACCCTGATGAAGGAGGCAGCAGTATCCTTTGAAACGTCAGTACATTTCTACTAAACTTTACCGCGTCAAATGCTACGGAACAATAATGTTCACACTCACGGTCGTGAGAAACACAAATCAAGAGGTTTCTCTATTCACCAGGTTTTATAGTTCGGCTCTAAGACACAATATATTTCTGTTAAAGCGGCCGGAGCATAAGTCTCACTCGTCACCATTACATTTTGAAGTTTCAAAACGCGTTCAGCTGTATCTTCAGTCCCCCATGCCTCGGTAGTTCGTGGTGCTTTATTAACAACAGCGACCATTTTACCTGTAGAACTACTGTTTTGAGCGTTTCAGGACACACCATCGTTCACCGTTAGTGTTGCATTTTGTGTTGCTTTTGAGATTATTAACGATAAATAACAGCTGTGTTGATCATTAGCCCAAAGCTCTTTGTGTTTGTTGACTGGAGAAGACTAGGTAAAAAGTAACATATGAGTACACGATAAATATATTCATACCTGAGGCGGGATTTGAACCTGTGGTCTTGTTTCATTTAACACTGTGCAAACTAACCCGAGGCAACTGTCCTAAAGAGAGATAGGTCTTTATGGCTATAATGCTGACAGAAACTACACACCGTCGAAATTTGCTGGTTGATTGAAGTTGTAACACTGCGAAATGACGTATAAATGTTGGGTATCAGTATGCCTCCCAATTTTACTCTCTGTTCATTATACAGGATGTATCTTTTGTCGTGTTTCTGAACATGACGACTGTCACAGGATGTCCCTCCGCATGCAGGGTTTCTATGCGACGAAGAGACATTCTTTTCCTTTCCATATTTCCTTCACTTTTCATTAAAGTGTTCTTTCCCTTCTTAGCTTCGTCTCTATTTTACGGTTCCACTAAGACACAAAAAACTTCCATGTGATGGTGTTTAACAGCAATAATTTCTAGACTATAACGTTTTGGGTTATTGAACGCTGAGCACGATGCTACACATTGTCGTTTTCTAGGAAAATTAGTGGTTATGATGGCTACGATATATTAATATTATCCTCCCGCCTAAGCCTGGCTCTTCCAAGTGGTTTTTTCCCCTCAAGTTTCCTCACCTAAACTCTGTATAGGCCTCTGTTCTCCCCCATAAGTCCTACGTGACCCGCCCATCTCATTCTTCTCGGTTTGATCACCCAAATAATATCTGATGAGGAATACAGATCATTAAGCCCCTCATTATGTAGTTTTCTCCACTCCCCTGTTAACTCGTCTGTCCTAGGCTGGAATATTCTCCTCAGCACCCTATTCTCAGACACCCTCCACGTACGTTCCTCCCTCAGTGTGAACGGCCAAGTTTCACAACAATGCAAAGAACAGGCAAAATTACATTTCTGTGTATCTTTATATTTTTGGTAAGCAAACTGGAAGACAAAAACTCTGCACCGAATGGTGTCAATAGTTCCCTTACTTCAATATGCTGTCATTTTCTTTTTGATTAGAATTTTTATTCAGTAATGTTGTTCCCAAATATTTGAAATTCCAAGGATCTGTTACCAAACTTTATATTATGAATTCGTCCTGCGTCCTGATCTCGAGACATGACTATGTACTTAGTTTTATCCGCGTGTACTTCTAGTCCAATCTCCTTACTAGCCACTACAAACTTCTGCGTTTTCCTTTATAGTATGTGTGCTTCCTCCCAAGATATTAACATCATCAGCATAAACCAGAAAATGATGTATACCATTTAATTTCAAACCATCCTGGTTTGTCTGAACCGCACTAATGGCTTACTCTAAAGCAAAGTTAAAAAGCAATGATGGCTGAACATTTCTTTGTTTCAAACCATTCTTAATAGGAAACGTGTCAGACAGATACTTGCCTACCCGGACTCTGCTATACGTTTCAGTCAGACACACTTTCATTCGCCTTACCATTTTCATGGGGATACGAAACTCAATAAGAATATTGTACAAGACATCCCCTCTAACTGAATCTTAAGCTTTCTTTAAGTCCATAAATAGCTGGTGCGTTGTTTCATTGTATTCCTTTTTTTTGATATTTGACGAATGCAGAATGATCAGTAGTTGACCTGTTGCTTCTAAATCCACACTGATGATACCCAATAATTTCCTCTGCATATGGAATTAGCCTTGACAGCAGAATGCTGGATAAAATTTTGTACGTAATTGGCAAAAGCGATTTGTCTATATAATTACTACAATCAGCTTTATTACCCTTCTTATAAATAGGTACATTGATCTACTTCCTTCCAATCCTCAGTTAATTTCTCCTTATTCCAAACTGAAATAATAAGTTTACGGATCTCTACCGCCTGCTTTAATCAATTCTGCTGGGATTTGATCATACCTGGTGGTTTGTGTCTTTCTAGCCATATAGTAGCCATCTTAATCGCAAAGGCACTCGGATCAGGCACTAGTGGCTCTGCTGTACGTATTTCTGTCGGCCTAACAACATTAACCCAATGTACATTCAAGAGCTGAGAGAAATGGTTCCTCCAGCTAGTCAAAAGACTGTGGTAGTCTGTAACCAAATCACCCTACTCATCATATACTACATTAGCTCTAGGCAGGTAGCCCTTCTTAAAGCCATTGTTGTCCCTATGCTAGACTTTAATATTTTTTATCTTACTGTTATTTGCAATTTAATTAATTTTAATTTTCAGATATTCCTTCCGTTTGTTCCTGAAATGTGACCTATTTATTGTCTTACATTGTTTAGATTATCTTCATTGCTTTGGTTTGTATCCTGTAACCACTGCACTTTAGCCTGTTTCCTTTGATCTAAAACCGTAAACAATTTTTCATCAAAACATGATTTATGCTGCTTCATTTCATACAGACCTAACTGTCTATAGCTGAGGTTTTGATATGCTCTTTAATGTTTTCCCAAGCCCTGTTTATGTCCTCACTATCACTTAAGTTCTAAAAAGTTTCAAACCTGTCTGAGATCTTAATCTGATACTTTTTCCTAACGTCATGGTCACTTCGTTTTCTGAGATGAAATCTCTCCACACAAGAATTCTATTTTGTTTTTGTTGCTTATTGTCAGTCTTTCTCTGACTACTGCAACCACCGGATAGTGATCAGTGTCATAGTCAGCTCCCCCGTAAGATCGTCGTATCAGCAGAGATCCAGGTGTACATATAATTGTTTCGGTGCGGGATCATCATGCTCTTATCAACTGGATTTTTAGATGTGACATAGTGTTTTATGCTAACACTATTATCGTTACTGTCCTGATGTAGGTTGTCATTCTTATTTGTCGGTTTGAAAATATTCTCTCTCCCCAATTTTGTATTAAAATCTCCTAACATAATTTTCATATGATACTTAGAAAAATGATGGAAAACCTGCTCTATTTCCTTATAAAACTGTCTTTTGAATCATCTCTTTTCTCCTCACTTGGTTCATGCACTTCCTAAAGACTATCACACCGGCGACAGCTCAGATCCATATATGACATCCTATCACTAACATATCTACTCTCGTGACTGCTTATACGCACTATTCTGCGGTGTACAAAAACATTTTTTCCTCAATTAATGGTCGTCATTTCCTTTTTCATAGAAAAAATATAATCTCCCGCTTTTATTGTGACCCTTTTGTCCCATCTAGCCTAATGTACACCCCCTAAATCTAATTTACACTCCACTATTTCTCTTGCTGCTGTCGAAAAACCCAATCTGTTTATTATTATTATTATTAAATGATGATAGTAACACATGAGAAGAAATAACACACAGACTTATGGAAGGAAATAGTGTCTATTATTCATGTAACGGACTGATGACTTCTAAATTAATTAACAAATAAACTGAAAGGAAGATCTACTTGACGTTGAGAAGGTCAACAGTGACTTGCACATGTGAAACCCGGACATTGTCTGTACGGGACATAAATATATTATTGGTTTTTGAAAGACAAATATGAACGGAGATATTTGGACCAATTCACTGTAAGGAAAGATGGAGAAAAAGAAGTAATAACGAATTACAGAACTTAATAAAGGGAAAAAATATCGTTAAATACATAGACCCACAAAGAATGAAATGGTGGGGACAGAGTGGAAGTTATAAAACTAGTTAAGAAGATTACTGATTGGAACTTTATAGGAAAAAAAACCAAAGGAAGAACAAAGAATAGGCGGAGAGATGACGTAATAAACGATTTAAAGAAGACAAAATAGGAATCGGAAGCTATTCGCCTTAGATAGAAAAGCCTGGAATGATCTGGTGCAGAGGATCAAAAGAATGTAAGGTTGTAGAATCAAAGAAAAAGGAATAGAATAAGGACAATAAGAAGGGTAAGAAAATGAAGAAGAAAGGACAAAAAATAAGAAAACTATTATTATTATTATTATTATCCTTGTTGTCATCATACTGTAATTTCGCAGTTTCACAGCCTACAGATTCGGTCAAATCGAGATACCAAACTCTACGTCTTCAACAACAGTGCAGGTTGCCGCACTGGCTCAGCCGGCCCAGCTCTCTTTTGAATGGGTACTGGTTTTCTTTCCCGGCGGTAAAGCGGGAGAAGCGTGGAGCTGATTACTAACCTACATCCAGCTAAGCGGTTAAGAGTGAGTGGAGTAACTCTGCCCTCCTTGTAGTCTATCATGGCCGGACACGGACAGCTTTACAACTATCTACATTGCAGGATTGACAAAAAATGTAGGTATTTATTGACATATTTTAGGTGCTAATGATAATTTACAGTTCAGAAAAGTCTTACGATCGTATCCAAAGAATCAGAAACTTCATTCGCAGCTCCAAGTACAAACGACTAAGCTACTGCTAACACAACCCCGTGGTGGCAAACTGAATGTCAGGGAGTTTTAAAGAACGAAATTTACTTGATTAGTATTCAATGACAGTGCACCTGTCCGTTAGTGCTCTTCAGTTAGAAATGATCGCTATCTGTATACAAAGTTATGTTACGTCACATACGCAGATTTTGCCACCAATATTCAGGGGCTCTTAATGCCACAGTAGCCGGTATATATAGTTACCACTGTCCCAAGAGTTTTCTTTTTGGGACAGCGTCAGAAGGTCTGTAAGGAGCGTGCTAACCTTACCGATGAACATCAAGGATCCGTCTGTGGCTGGAAGAACTGATCTGATGTTCGAATTTTGACTTTTTTACGAGCGGTAGTCTATATAGGGCGGGGGAATGTGTGTTTTGTTGTGTGGCAGCAGAACGCCGGAACGGGGTTTAACGACTTGAAATAAAAGACAGTAAGAGTGAGGGGGGGGGGGGGGTTGTT
>Ga0123357_10004333_pt1 | contig 16631 bp, 11 predicted proteins | sample TergutEmb28metaG_FD_89873 | JGI IMG/M metagenome (GOLD analysis project Ga0123357, IMG submission 89873) | Embiratermes neotenicus P4 segment gut microbial communities from Petit-Saut dam, French Guiana - Emb289 P4 | ecosystem: Host-associated > Arthropoda: Insects > Digestive system > Gut ... | reverse complement strand
TGCCCATCATCAGGAGCTAGCGACTATAATGTTGATTACCACATTGGTCGTTTCGTTCTTGGTTTGCCCTAGGTTGGAGGTTAGGTGCGGTTAGGCTCGAGTAGTGTCCAGGCCGCAGCCCGGACACTACTCCAGCCTAACCGCACCTAACCTCCAATCCACAGCAAACCAAGAACGAAACGACCAATGTGGTAATCAACATTATAGTCGCTAGCTCCTGATGATGGGCATAGTAGTGCCCGAAACATGTTGAGCCTACAAGAAGTACAATAAAATAATAAGTCATGTCTAGTTGTTTTTTATTCTTCAGTTATCACAATGATGCACGGTACAACAAACATAAAAGAAAATGGCTATTGAAAAATTAAAAATTAAGTACAAGGCTCAAAAATAAAACCTGGATCAATCTGCAAATTACAAACCATTAAAAGAGCCATGAACTCATACTGATCAGACCACCGACACAACACAAAAATCTGGAGCCCACATATTTAAATTCTTAACATCTGTCACAATCTGTGGGGAAAATGGTGAATCTTCATGGGTTCAAGTAAGCTTATAAACCAAGAAATGTAACAGTAGGATTTAGTCGGTGTGGATTGTAATGGCATGGCAGCATGTATCACTAGAAATGACTGTGGAGGGTCTGTTGTGGAATGATAGTGAAGAGGGTAGAGTGTGAGGAAGATGAAGACACTGACTGTGAGATGAAGACAATAACATGGTAAAGGTAGATAGAATCTGACATGCTTAACGTATTAAGTTTGTGAAATTAATAGTAAAATATCTTGTATTAGTAGACTGTTTATTCTTGGGGGCTTGTCTTAGATATAGAAAAATATATTTTTCCCTGGCAGATGTGTTTTGCTGGGGATTGTCTTTGATTAGAGTCTTCTTGCTTTCAGGTAAATACAGTAATATACAATGGTGGAGGCCATGTCTTTCTATGTGCATGTCTTAACTGCTACCAGAATTCAGTTATGTTTGGTATTATATGAAAAGTTCAAGGTTAAATTTGGTTGATACGTGTCCAACATGATTATTTCTGTAAATGAACCTGAAGTAAGACTTTGTCAGTTTCTCGAAAACAACTCTGCTTAATGAAACTTGGTACATAAAATCTTTCTAAGGGTTACAGCTTATATTTGGAACAGTGTTTGATACATTGAATGTTGAATGATGTACAGAAAAAATTAAAATCTGGTTTCATGTATTCCGTGTAGCTTTGGAACAGTACATTTCAGTCAGCAATAAGTGAACATTGAGGATTGAGGTATTTGAAACCACAAGTAACATATTTGGAAAATATATCAGTTCAAATGTGGGTGGAGTGCAGTTTTCCACACTTATGTATAAAGAGTAACATCCCTCTGCATGCCATGAAGGCATATTGCACAGTGCTAGTATAGCTGCATTCATTCTTATCCTTGACTCTGAGTGGTGGTGAGTGATGAGTTTAATGCCCTAGTTCCTTTCCACCAAAGGAAAGAGCCTTCAATACCCATTGAACACAGGGTTGGTTGGACCCAAGAGTCAGTGTGGAAGCTTCAGAGAAGAGCTAAATTGCTGTCTGCATCTGAGAAGTGAACTATGATTCCTCAGACATTAAACCCATAGTGTAGTCACTGCAGTGTCTTTGCTATCTCAGCTTCTCCATTCTTGTGTGTAGTTACTGAACTTCTGCTCCAGTAGATCTTGCTGTATGCAGAGAGAATTTTTAAGTTAGAAGCTGTTATGTAGACTGATCTGTCACAGTGGTACACAATGTGATGTCGGATACACATAGTCATGAAATCAGGTGTTTATTGTCTTAGAGTCTGTAAGTTCATTATAGATCACTTCCAGGCCTCATTATGCAGTGGTGTTAAGACAATATAGTATATAATTGTTTTATTTAATTAAATATTACAGGTTAATTCATCATTGTGTAGGATAGTTTAACATTACTTTTCATCTATGCATTATCTGTGACACTGCTTGCTTTTCCTCGAACTAAAGAAGTTCACCGTAATTTTGAAGTATGCAGCCCATATTTAACTTTACACTTGTTTCTTAGTACAGCTGCTCCTCATTTGGATTACAGTGTTTCATGTATTAAAATAGTTTCTCGTGTCCTTGTGGTGATACAAGTGCAGTGCTGTATGCATAGAACTGAGGGAAATTTTTCTGTTGATGAAGAGTTTTAAAAGTTACAGCAAAGATACATTTGGGAAGCTTTATTGAGTTTCTTCTTTGCTTTGTAAATGTATTTGAAATTTCATGGGGGTGCCTCCACTTCTGTTTCAGATGTAGGTACAACTGTGTGGAAAGGTGTTTTACATTTCCTGTAACGTCTTGGAACCTGGATTTAAATTCTTCTCTGAGAATTTGAACTTCATTGCATAATTTGTTGCATTTATTTATTGAAGTTAAGTTATCAAATTTTAATACTGGGAACTGCTGCTGTGAGTTACACTGTGTAAACAGCAAAATATTGCCCAAACAAATGAAGCATAAAGCTTTTCTGTGCAGTTTGAGAATTTGTTTGAAAACAGTGGGGAAAGAAATGAGACAGAGTACTCATGTTTTCCATAGTTTGTATATGTGTGTGTGTGTATATATGTATATGTATATATATTGTCTGCATAGAATGGACAGAATGTACTCCCTAGTTCAGTGTTTAGTGACACAAAAGGGATAGATAATGTTTGAGCCTGCCAGGCTTCTAGGCCTTGGCAATTCATCCCATTCCACCAGCCTTCTATTTTTTTGATGCTTGGATATGTAGTTCTGTTAGTAAAGTTTATAAGCTGGCTAGTAACTTGTAGAGTGATTTTATGAATCCAAAGGCACAGACTTTATTGTGCTAGAACAAATTAATAGCAGGTATTCAAAATTAAAAAAAAAAATGGTTTATACAGGTGTATAGGCCAGAGTGATGTGATCCACGGTCTGCGTGTGCCCCAAAGCAATAAATTGCACATGCATGCTTTCTAGTGCCTGAAGTTGCAACAGTTTGTGGGCAGAGATTACATCATCATCTTATGCTGTACTTAAATATGAATCATTTGTTGGATACCGTTCTGATCAGTATGTGGGCAGGAGGACAAATTCAGATGCACCTTAATTTTGTTTATATATAGCATATCACCAGTATAAAGTCACTCTTGCCATGCTCATTTCTTAAAGAGGTATGATACAAGTTTATTTTGAAAGAGGTGAACTGGAAATTACAATTCCATGTACTTAATGAAATATGAAGTCTGTGTAAAATGGTTATAACAGAAGGCAAAATTCTAGGGTCACCTTAAACCTATTATTATTATTATTATTATTATTATTATTATTATTGGTGTGCAAGATTAAATGTGATTTTGGAATGAACGGTTATGATTAAACTTATTATGTTTCAAAAATAAGGAATATGTAGGTGAACACAACCAAATTAAGATTAATAGTTGTAGAGGTAAGCAGCTTTTAATTTTTGCCAAATTATTGCATATTTCATCAGCTGAGAAATCGTAATTATATACTTCTATTTTAACTTACAGTGGAACTGCATAGCTGTTATTGATCAGCATATCTCATAACGTATTTCACATGCAATGCGTGAAGAAGTTAAAAAAGTGGCATTTTACCATTATTCACTTCTGATCCCAAGGAGATATATGAAGGGGCTCTGTGAAAATTAGAGATACCAGCCATATCTCTCTAATGATGTTCCAGCTTTCAGTCTTAGTTTAGCCATTGGTAAGTAGGTTCAATTTAAAGTCACTCCTGTAAAAAGTAACACATTAGTATGTGTCTTCATGTCATTAGAAACCACTTGCAAAACTCCTGTAAATGGTTCCGTGTAAAAATTTAACCAGACTAATTTGCTCCTGTTCAGAGGGTTCATGTGTTGGTTAAATGACTGGTTGTCCTGACTAGTCTTTACATGGTTTTCTTTAGTCATGCACATACTTTTCAGAGATTGGCTGTTATGAGTAACTTTGCTGACACTGATTGCTTTTGTCTTAAATGTCATTATTAATTATTTAAAATGACTGAAAATGTGCATGGTATAAATGAAGCATTACAATATGTCTTTAATGACATTGGTCATAGTCTTTAGGTCAGATTTCCTTTCTTGGATCACACCCTGTAACACTTTGAAATTACTTTTTCTCTTGTATATCCTGTCCACAAACCACTTCAGCACAAGGTAATTCCAGTGACAGTCCCTCATTCTTAGAGTAACTTCTGACATTGTAAGATGTTTTCACATAGACCAAATCATATTCTCTACACAACTAACTGTGATATGTGTTATGTGTCCATACATGAAATACCTGAAGTGAGTGCATAATGGAAATGTCATATGTCTGTCCTGATGTTTTATTCATAACTGATATTTGGTGTTGGGGAATGCATACCAGGGATTGTGTGAATTTAATATCTGTTGTATTATTCACTATAATCATCCGTAGTTTGCATGAAACCCGTACTGGAATTCACTGGTTTTCTTTTGATGCTCTCCAATTTCCTCCTTCACTTCATGTGAGGAAATAGTAAGAAAAGGGTGAATATGTCACAAAAATATCCTCTTCCAAAATGGAACTGAGCAGTAGTATTGTAGGCTTGTGTTCAGATGTGCCATTTGGATGTCTTCTGGGTTACAGCATAGCCATATAAATGATTCTAATGATTTTACTCAACCTCTCCAGACAGATAACGGGCAGTACTACTTTCAAATAGGCCGTGACTCATTTCAGATCCTTGTGTAATCTTCATTAATCATCATTTCTCCATCCACTTGTTATTAACATGTCCAGTTGAAACAGCATTATTCAGCAACCTGGAATGAAAATTCATGCATATAGTAGTGACAATTGTAGCTTTAGACCTGTAAATCTTAAGATTTGTTACTGAACTTTATTTCATTATAATTAATGTTTAATGTTGCAACTTTGGAAGTGTATTTTTTACACTTATGCATCCCATTGTGTTGGAGTATAATTAAGAAATAAACACACAATAGAACATAAAGTAAAGTTGTGTTTTGTTGATCTGTCTGTTTCCTTCTTATTTGGAAGTGTAGTAAAAGGGAATATTTTCCATCTGTTGATAAAATTCAGTGACTCACAAAGTGTACTAATGATAATGGATAAAAACTAAACTCGTTCTGAGGCTGTTAAAATATATACAGTCATTGCAATTAGGTATTCATTGTATTTTTGTATAATTTACTGTACGCTATATCATTCAGGTGGATGCTGCAGTATCTGTTGTCTCGGTTCAGGGTATTTTATGTGAAGCTGATATGTATTCAGTGGTGTATTATGTGCCTGTTGTTATGGAACCTGAAGGTTCATCATTGTCACCCTAGAAGCCTTCCATTTGACCCAAATTCAACCCAGTTTACATCCTGACAACCTGTTTTTCTAAGTTCTCTTTTAATATTGTTCTCATCTATGCATGTGATCTTATGGGCTCTGGAGTGTCATTTATTGTAAGCTGCAAATACTGTTAGTTTTTAGTACTCTGTTTATTAATTGTAAACTGTGCATGGACCGATATTCAGATGAAAAGTCCAGTATAATCTCAGTATCAAGTCTGAATCCTAGTATACCTGCGTTACAGTGAGGTTATGTTGTGCGAAAGTAGGACTGCTGTCTGCCACAACTGTCAGTGCGGCTTTGAGGTTAAACTGTGGCAAGACAGCGAACAAGAGGAGGTGTGAAGTTCTGCAAAATTTGAATTGATGTAATATGAATAAGGTTATGAAGGAGGAGGTTAGGATATGGTTTCAAGTTTGAATGAGTTGAAAGGATTTTGGCAAATAGGTTCTTCATCTGGTCTGTGATCTAGGTAAATTTTTTGGTGTAGAAGTGGGAGATCGCCAACTTACACTTCTAGTTGCTGTATATATTTCAAGTTCTTGTGTCATATCTTGATGATGGCCCAAATTTAGGGTCAACTAGTTGCCATGTAAATAAAACTATTTACAAATGAGTTGGTTGTGATGATGAATATTAATATGTACTGTCATCTAGGGCAGCACTGAGGGTAATTGTTGAGAGGAAGGAAACAGAAACTAGTACATTGCTGTGGCATTCCTAGAAAAGAAAATGTCAAGGTTACATTAAAGGTAAAGTACAATCTGTCCTGATGGATTCCATGAAGGCATCTGTGGGGGTGGGGAATGGAAGCATAGCTCCACTCATTCTTAGCCTCAGCATTAGGTGGTGTTGAGTGGTAGGCTTCACGTCCTGGCCACCCTGAACCCAGGGAATGAACCCCTGGTATCATTGAGTGGGAGACTAGGTGTGCCCCAGAGTTGCTGTGGACAATTTGGAAGGGAGAAAAAGTCTCTTTCCTTTGCAGGGATTCCAACTGTGATTCATGTTTTTCCAGCCTTTACCCCAGTCACTGATGACTACAATATTGTGGCCTACAGGGTTGATACTAGTGAAAAGTGATTGTAATGATGATGTATGTGCTGTGAGACCAAGTTCTCAACAGTTTGTGGATCAAGTAGAGCATGGCCATGTACTTGAACACTGTTCTCAAGAAAACTTGATTGTGTAGGGTGCAAAGAAAGCTTAACAAAAGTGATTAGTTTTTTTGTATAGTGAATTAGACTATAGATTACACAGGCGTTTTATGCCTGTCCTTAAACTGTTAAATGAATTAAGGCAGAAGGCAGGTGTGCAGTTTATATTAATTTTGCACATAGTGTCTAGCAGATGATGGACTCATGCAGCTAAGGACCATAAAACCCCCCATAGGTGGAGCTAATATGACCTTGCTCAATGATTCAAGGATTGACATAAGCACAGTACAGTGAACATGATTTTGTGCATTTATGTCTAGTGATTGCCTCCTTCCTAGCCCATAGAAGACATGTTAAAAGTGCTGTGCTCTTTGTAGTGCTGCCCTTACTTTGGACGGGGCTGTACATGTTACAACCAAAAAAGTGGATGAATATCCTCAGTGATATGTAAAGACGCCTGTGATTATGTAAAAGGGATTGAAATGGGATATTTTGAAAGTAATTTCCTGGATGAAAAAAGTGTTAGTTTATGATTAATGTTACTGAAAGTAAGACTGATATTAATATATACAAATCAGGCTATGATATTAATGTGTACTAGTCAGTTAATTAAAAGGGATTTGCTGCACTGCATGAAATACTTTTTTTACAATAATTTTCATGTCACGTTACCATGATTTTTTAAGTTCTGGTGTGCAATACACTTTTATTTTACATTACATACCTCTTTATATGTGAGCTGGGTATCTCAGTCAGTATAGCGACTTACTGTTGGCTGGACGGTCCGGGATCGAATCCTGGTGGGGACGAGATTTTCCGCCCGTCCAGACCGGCCCTGGGGCCCACCCAGCCTCCTGTAAAATGGGTACCGGGTCTTTCCCGGGGGTAAAGTGTGGCCGGGGCATGCTGCTGACCACTCGCCCCCTTCTAGTGCTGTTGTCATGGAAGAGAGAGCTATACCTCTACCCACCCTCTGGGCCACACCAGGCCTGTAATGGGATCACTTTACCTTTTTACCTTTCTCTATACATGGGGTAGGTATCATGTGAGTGAGTGATATGTATTTTATTTCCTGTGGATTACTTCTGTGGACTCAAATACGTTGAAGTCCGTATGGTTATATGTGGTATTTATTATTTGAATGGTGAATGAATGAATATTAATTGAATACATAGATGGTGCCACTACCACCAGGTGGATAGGATGGGTTGTATGTTTGTTGGAAATGACCATAATTGGATGTGTTCAGGAATTCAGTGGTATTTTATAATGCCCATTTCTGCCATAGCACATGGGCTGTCTCCAGGATGGGTTAGTTTTCACAGTAAATTATATAAAAACAACAACTGTCAGATGCCATTCTCTGCTGCAGTGTAACATTGCTATTCCCTTGGCCATATCTCAGAACCAAACATCATTATTATTATCATCAATATCATCATCATCATCACATTACTGGTTATTCTGCGCTGCTGTTGAAACTACTGATGTTATGCTCTCATATTGTCAAATTACGTGTGGCAAGATGATTGTAAGTGATGAATTGACAGAAGTGTAGGAGGAAACAGGCTGTTTTAAGAAACTCTTCCAAAATTTACATGAAGGGATTGACTAAACTTGTGAAAACCCATAGCTGGGATTTGAATTGAGTACCTCCTGAATGCAAGTCTGTTTCTTTGTTAGTCTGCTTTGTTTGGGTGTTTGATGTAGGCAGCCTTTAGAATTCTTAGTGGTTCTGCGTAATGAGTGAATGTATAAAATATTCATTATGACTTCGAAAAATTCTGAATGACAGATTACCAGATGTGATGCTTTGCTTATGTATGTTGCGTGGTCATTTTGTACATACTTGGTCCACCAAGTGCACCCGTTTAACATGTCTGTTCAGTGCAGCACATTGCACTGCTGACAGTGCACCTAAATCAAGAGTTGCCATAACACAAGGTACAAATATGTTAACTTTAATAGAGAGGGATCTGATGAGGTAGGAACTGCATGTAACTGGGGCTGAGAGTGTGAAGTGATCGGTCAGATTATCCTAGCCATGAAGACAGAAGAACCTGAGAAGGTTTAAACATATGTTCCATCACAAAACATATGTGTGAGATTAGTTGTAAACAATATTGATTGACCCTTGCTCATGTTTCGGGTGTGTGATGAAACATGTAGATTTTATTTGAACATATATTTCGTGACAGTCTTATTTATAGACTAAACAGTGTTATGTTTTGCACATTGCTGGCCAAACTGGTAAACATAAGTTCTTTTTATTGTCTCTATCATGATTTTTTCACTATTTTGAAATTATGTCACCTTGCAGCTTCTTACAGGTGTGCTTTTTTACAATAGGACATTGTGCAAAGAGCGATAGAAGTGGCCACTGCAGCCCAGGTGACATGGGATCGGCTTCCACTGGAGGAAAGGCTGAAAATTTGGCACCGAGCTGCTGATCTGATGGCAAACAAGTACCGCATGAGGCTGAATGCAGCAACCATGCTGGGCCAAGCAAAGACAATAATCCAGGCAGAAATTGATTCAGCAGCTGAATTGATAGATTTCTTCAGGTAACTCTCTGCAAATGATAAAGACAGTAATCCAGGCAAAAATTGATTCAGCAGCTGAATAAATAAGATTTCTTCAGGTAACTCTCTGCAAATGATAAAGACAGTAATCCAGGCAAAAATTGATTCAGCAGCTGAATAAATAAGATTTCTTCAGGTAACTCTCTGCAAATGATAAAGGCAGTAATCCAGGCAAAAATTGATTCAGCAGCTGAATAAATAAGATTTCTTCAGGTAACTCTCTGTAAAAGACAAAGACAGTAATCCAGGCAAAAACTGATTCAGCAGCTGAATTAATAAAATTTCTTCAGGTATGTCTGTCAGAGATTATTGAAGAAAGACAATGACAAATGTATGATGGTGCATGGGTGTGCAGAATTATTAAGTATATGAGCTAGAATTGCAGTCATGTCCAAATGCAGCATATCACCTGTAACTTGAGAGGAAAGAGACACTGGTCAAGAATTTGTGTTAGGATATTCCACAGTTGGCCAAGATATTTCCTGCTTTTAAAGACGCTAAGGGCCATGTAATTGTGTTTAAAAAAGCAGTGTTTAGATCTTGATTCAATTGAATCCATTTCAAGACCACAGAACCTGTTTGCCTAATGTCTGTTTGATAATATTGGTATTATTTTCTCACCTGTGCATAGCGCTCTTTATATACATGAAAATTTTTCTTCTGTAGGTTTAATGCATATTCAGTAAAGGAGTTAGCCAAGTACCAACCAATTAGTGAGAAACCATCAGTAACATTGAACTCCATGAGATACCGTGGAATTGGTGGATTTATAGCTGCCGTATCACCATTTAACTTTACAGCAATTGGCGGGAACCTGGCCTACACACCGGCTCTTATGGTAGGTCTTTACATTTAGCCATGATCTGAGCCAGTATTTAGTTAAAGTGTCAGATGTATTGAAGTTAGTAATGAAATGGACTGCATATTACAGGGCAATGCAGTATTATGGAAACCTTCAGACACAGCATTGCTTTCAAATTATACAGTCTTTAAGACTGTTCGTGAAGCAGGATTGCCACCAGGTGTGGTAAATTTTGTTCCTGCTGATGGCCCTGTTTTTGGGGATGCTGTGACCTCTTCCCCGCATCTTGGTGGAATTAACTTCACAGGATCTGTAGCGTAAGTGTATCTGTGTGGTTTTTGATATAACAGATTTTATAAATGGCGATGTACTTGTTTTTAAGTACAATTCATATTATTGTGTCATGTGAAAATTAATTTTGCTTGAGAAATTCATGTTGATCATACTGTAATTCATTGTCACCCATACCATTATTGTTACATAACTGAGCCAGTCAGTTAAGAAAAAGCATAAATCATTAACCTTACTGTTTGTACCAGAATGTGTGACAATCCAGTAAATAAGAGAGCCCCTTCGCAGTCTTCACTTTTCAGGAAAGACCTGTACAAAATTTGCATAACTTGATTGTGATTATAAGGTTACCCCCTGTTTTTTTATATATTGTATTAGGAAAAAATTATTCTAAGTTTGGGTCAGTATGATGCAGCATATTTAGGACTGGAAATCAATAGAGAGAGGTCTCTGTTCTTCTGGGATGTGGTGCCACATCGAAGAAGAACAGAGGCGTGACCTTCACTGCTGTAAAAGTTTAAAAATTTATGTTAATTTATTTGTTATTTTTATAGAACATTTAACCGGCTTTGGACACAAGTTGGCCAAAACATTAACCGGTACCGTAGCTATCCAAGACTTATAGGAGAGTGCGGTGGTAAGAATTACCATTTTGTCCATCCATCAGCAGATGTTACCAGTGTTGTTATGGGTACTATCAGATCAGCATTTGAATATTGTGGTCAGAAATGTTCTGCCTGCTCGCGTATGTATGTGCCACAGTCATTATGGCCAAAGGTTAGTAGTTAATATATGTTAAGCTCATAAACAAAATATTTTGTTGTTAGATATTGTGTCAAATCAATTTTGAAAATTATTGTGCAAATGCATGTCCGTTTCCACTTTTTAGACTAGCACGAGTCCTTGATTTCTTCCCCATTATAAATTTTGTGTTCATGTAATGGTAACTGCAACACAATTCTCACAATTGCTTCAGGAAGAAGTAAAATAGACATGTCATAATTTACTGCATCCAAACTGAATATGATTCCATTTTTCATTAGTACCGCTTATTTTTTTGGACAAACATTTGCATGACATCCAGGAATTAGAGTGCCGTGGTACCAGTGTGTGATGAAGATAGCCCTCAGTTATGAAGTGCATGGTTACTAAAAGAGCTTTTTTGAATGTAAATGATTTGTTGTGAAGAGGATTGAAAGAATGTTGCTTTAGTGCTAGAAGATTTTACCAAAAAATCTTATGTGGACAAATATAATTTATATTTGTTACAATGTTCTGCTGTAAGCAGATTTTCGCCTTGCTGTCTAGCTGGAAACTTGTAACATCAGTTTAAAATCAAACTCAGCCTGAAAATGGTTCTAGGTCTTTCGTGTTTCAGGGGGTTAACCTTTGCTAAAACATGTCTTGGAATGAAAGTTGTACAATGTGCTGTGTCATACACATCTGGTAGTTGCATGGAGCTCAGCGAGTGTAAGAAAGCCACAAGTTTAATGCATGCACTATTAAAGTATTTTGTGAATTCCTGCCGTGACCTTGCCATATGTAATGTCTGCTCCATTTAAATTGTATGTACCTAGACAGCAGACAAACACATATATCATTTGAAAGCATGTTTATAGTGGTACAAGCACCATTTCTCAGAGGATTTGACAGTCAAAATCTCTGGTGTAAAAATGATGTGATGAATATAAGGCAGGGCTAGTAATTGGTTGTATAGTACAAGGTAGTTTCTTTTTTGCAGATCAAGGAAGGTCTTCTGGCAGAGCGGTCTAGACTAAAAGTCGGCGATCCAACAGAGTTTGACTGCTTCACCTCTGCTGTCATTGATGACAAAGCATTTAAACGCATAACATCATACATTGAACATGCAAATAGTTCAAAAGATTTAACAGTAATTGGAGGTGGAAAGTATGACGACAGGTAGGTTGCCTACCAAATCCTAGAACTAGGCTTAAATGCCTATGTAACAAGGTGAATGAAAAGCAGGTATATGTATCCAAACAAGAACATATATCAACCCTTCTACAAAATGATGGTAAGTTCAGTGTCACATTTTCAATTTCATAGGACACATCGAAAGACAATTTTAGTGAAATAAAGAATTCCAGGATGCCTTTCAATCTGTATGCATATAAGCCTGTCATATTTAGTTGTTTTTACTTCTTCATATCCCTTACGAATATTAGGGTGATTAAATAATAAACGGTTGTGTTATAGCTAACACTTACACTAAGTAATGTTGTAAATGTGGTAGCAGCTTGGGAAGAAACGATGTACACTCTTGTCTTATAGTTTTGTGTATTGCAACTGGCATGTGGCCATCCATACGTTATTTATGGCAGGATCCACATGGCATATTTGCTGTAGCTCTCCCTGCCCATCCTTTATCTTATATATCAGCAAGATGTGAGTACCTCATGTTTTCTTTGTGCTGAGTGCTAGTTTTATAATTTTGTTGATGTGCTTTTGAAATAACAAAGTGCCATGATGTTGGGAAGAAGGTAGCTTCCAGTTAGTCTTACGTTGTTTAGGAGATAGAAAGGAATCCAAGAAAGACCAAGGAGCCACATTTTAGGAGCTTTGGTTTGGTGTCATGACAGATACAAAAACATGTTGTGGCATGTGTTTGAAGTTTGTATGTGATGAGAGTGGCAGTGTAAATGAAGATACTGTGGAACACTAGAAGAAATCCCTGCCCAGTCTACTGCAAGGTTATGTGCAAGAACGTACCACTGAATGCAAATGAGATGGTACTGTGCTATAATCTGTTGCTGAGAAGAACCTTTGACATGAAGGGAGGACCATGTCATGGTAGAAAACATGAGCCAAGAGAGACATAACTGTGTTTCTTTTTTGTGTGTTAGCAGCAGGAAGCTAAAACTGTAGTGTATTAGAGAATGTGCTTGACCAGTATGTTTTAAAAATATACCATTGCTGCCATGCAAGTAAGCAAATAACTACAAGGTGTGAGTAGTGATGAAGATGTGAAGAGACTTAACTGACACTAATGCAAGAATAGATTCCATAGCAAGGAAGGGCATACTTCTTGTATGTAAATGTGTTGCATATCCACTAGATACATTATTGTTAGGAATGTTTAGATTGTCTTCTTAACTGGAGTTTGTACTGCTGATACAAGAGAGGGGAAAAATACAAGAGAACTTCTCATTGGCAAAGTAATACTGTACTTTGTAATATCAGCAGCATTTTTTTTGCAATAAATATCAGAAATAGTTTTCCACCCTCTTCTCTGAAACCTATTATGTGCCATTTACAAAATGCATTTTGTCACTTTTTCTGCACTTTTATTTATGTGTTTCGTTTTTTAGTAGAGAATCATTCTGAGATTCAGTTATACAGCAGATGAGTTAAGTTGTCTGATGGTTCTGCTAATGAGTTTTGTTTCTGCAGTGCTCATGCTGGCACTAGAGGTTGCATATGTCACGCCATTGGTACAGCATCGGGAGCTCAACTGTGTTGCATCCAGCTAAATTTAAGTTAATTTTAGGTCTTTCCCTGCCAAAAATTTTATTATACGTCTCATCTGAAACCTTTGTGGTGTGTTTACTATAGTTGTGCATCTCCTGACCATCGCAGATTTACAAAATACTGCCTGTTTAAGTTGGATGTCACAACATAAGTTATGAGTCCATGGAATGCCAACTCTGTTGGTATGGTGCACACAACACTTACATATGCTCTTGGCATCTTCCATTTTTCTAAAATAATTAGTTTTATGTGGCATCACCCACCAGCACAGCGGCATTGATTACAGGGTACAGTGTCAGTGTGAAAAGTAACTAATGCTGTGTGTTATAATTACTTTCCATGGTGTGTAATTTATGCTAATTGTAATTCATGTACAGTAGGATGACATTGACAGTGCTGTAAGGTACCTTTTCTACCCAGCCTCCTATATACGGATACTTTTTTTTTTTGTTGAGGGGGGGTGTTAAAAGGGCCAGGATGTGTTGCTGAACATGCATCTCCTTCTGGTGCCAAGGCTAAGAATGAGTAGAGCTATAACTCTTCTTCCCCTATATGCCTTCATTGCATGGATTCAGACTGCTCTATCTGTTATGAGTTAAAATGTTAAAGAATGTGTGTATGTGCGTGTGCACTCACAATCATATAATTTTGTTGTAAGCTATATTTAGCATTATCTCATTGTTCAATGATGCTATGAGGATTGATCTTAGCATCAGAGATTCTGAAGGTACTGGGACACATTCTGCATTTTTCTGTTTGTAGAGGTCTTGTATCTGGATAAATGTGGTGAGTATACAGAAGCAGGCTGCCAGTACATATTAAATTCTGAAAAGCTGTGAATTATTTTTCCATGTTGTAGGCATTTGGAAGGGTATCTAGATGCATTTTCTACTTCAGTGCAACTAACTGTGTCATAGAACAACCATTACTTGTTAGAAAGAGGCATGCTGAAGCTGTTTCAGTAATGTTAATATTGTGTGATTTTTGAGAATATGTTGTGTATTTTATCCATAACTGAAGTAGGGAAGATTAATTTCATTTTGTTAACATTAGTTTTATGCCATAAGGAACTGTATGTTTTTAATAACTTAAAGTTGTGCTGTTGCAGCAAGGGTTACTTCATTGAACCAACCATTGTGGAAACATTGGATCCAGAAGATCGAATTATGGTAGAAGAGATCTTTGGTCCTGTGCTGTCTGTATTTGTTTACCGAGAAAAGGATCTTGAATCTACCCTGCGATTAGTGGGGGAGTCGACACCCTATGCCTTGACAGGAGCTGTGTTTGCTACGGATCAGTAAGCATATAAGTCAGGTTTCTTTACAAGTTTTTGGGCTGTTGAGGCGGTGCAGGTGAAGTCTTCATTCTTCTTGGATATTGTGCCCTGTCTCTGGGTGTTTATTGGTCAGTGTTTCGAGACCAAATAATGGCCTCATCTGCAGGAATAAAGATCTTAAATTTCTTTGTAAATCTGCTTCATTGTATATAACAATATAGTAAAAATTCTGGGCTGTAGATGGACACATGACATAAATTGTCCTCACCTTTAAAGGATTTAATGATGGCGTATGGCGGTAGGTGTGACTGGTTTTTTGCACATCATCGATTGTCATGACAGAAAACACCCTTCGTGTTTCGGAGAAAGGATCAGTTGCCATCTTCCAGTGTAAAGAGGAGCAAGTGAGCCTGTGCTAACGGGCCCTCTAGAAAGAGCTAGCTTCTATCCCTAGACTCAGTTCTGTGAGTTGTTTATCCCAGTCCAATGATACACACAAACTCTTTCTAAATGTGCCATCAAAGCAGATTCTTCCTTTACCCACTCGCCGTCAAGATTGAGAAATTGATTTTCCAAAATGTGGTCTTTTAGCCTAAGATGATGTACATGTCCAAGATTTAGTTATGTCTAGTACAAAATTAATTGCTCTTCTTACTTGCAATTCATGAGTGCTGAAGCATGGAATAATTGATTTTGCAATGTTAAGGTAATGTTATGTTTGTATAATGTGCAAATCGAACGTGTTATTTTTTAACCCCATTGTGTCCAGAAAATATTGCAATGGCATATCACACATATTTCTGAACATTTTATTATGTTACCTGATTTGATCTTCACCCCGTCTTCAAATCACATGTAATTTTCATATACACGGTAACTGTGGGGCAGTTAAACAAGTAGCAAACTGACGTGTGTTTAAATTTATTACTGCTGTTTAGAATTGTTTTCATCATAGAGCCAACCAACCTTATTGCCGGCTTGTTTCCATTGCATATTCATCACATTCAGTTCAAAAAATAACTTCTACTTTCTGCTCTTAAGCTGATAAACCCCCCTCCCCATAGACATATTAGGTATAGTTTTTTTTTTAATGCTGTACATATTCTGTGCAACTATATTACGTATTTAATACTTAATACCAACTTGTTGCACACTGTTGTTGGTTATTAATTATTGCTCCAGCATGCTTCAGCCTCAGTTCTTAGCCATCTTCAGGGAGCCCGCAGGTTTTTCAATGTGCGCAGCTTGTGTCTCAACTTATTTGATAGAGGTTTTACATATATTCATTCATAGCTGGAACATGAGGTATCCAAAACTTGATTCTGGGACCATTTCATTTGAAGAAAAGTTAAACGCATATTTGGACACAACAGATTACCTCAGTGTCTACATAATGTAATTTTATATTGTATAAACTGATTTTAAGGATTTTAATTATAATTTTAATCATACATGTGAGGTTCTACCAAATAAGTTGACACATAAGCTGCACACATTGAAAAACTTACGAGCTACATACTTCCCAATGGACACACAACCAGCCAACTGGATCTGACCGCCTACACAGCCACGGCACTACATCACACGCGGCAAAAATACCACTAAGTCGTCGGCTCCTGAGGATGGGCACAGGGTGGCCCGAAACATGTTGAGCAACTTATAAAGGAGAAATAAATA
>Ga0123357_10004331_pt1 | contig 16632 bp, 13 predicted proteins | sample TergutEmb28metaG_FD_89873 | JGI IMG/M metagenome (GOLD analysis project Ga0123357, IMG submission 89873) | Embiratermes neotenicus P4 segment gut microbial communities from Petit-Saut dam, French Guiana - Emb289 P4 | ecosystem: Host-associated > Arthropoda: Insects > Digestive system > Gut ... | reverse complement strand
TGATTGTGACATGGCTGAGCATCCTTTGTGTTGTCGGGTTTCGTCGCCAAACAACATCGCCCATGTCATGTCACTCTACAACTCCATCCTGACCTCAGGTACGCGGTTGCCGGATGAACCGTTTTTTTGTTGCGCGGACAAGGGGCAGGCAATCATCAACAGCGGAGGAACCAGGTAAGGAACAACACAAGGGATTGCGAATTCATTGCGCCAAAGTGCGGCATATAAATGCCCCTTCCGACGTTCTTCCGACGTTGGGCTACTCTTGGATCCGTTGAGACTTTTCAGCGCAACGCTCGGCGCGGCGGCGGTCCGCCGCCCGTGGCCGGACCGGTGACCGCAAGGAGTTAGACGGCAAATTCGTCTGTTGTTGCTGGATGCCATATCAAAATCAGATACCCAACCCAGCAACTCAACAATCTTGGAACGGGAATGGTCATAGGTGCCGTCTTCGATGATCAGCACCTGCATAAACCGAACCACCACCGTTTGGACTGGCAATAATTTTCCTGAAAAAATACCGGCCACTACTGACTGGATGAAACAAATTTAATTTTCGAGATCCCCCACCCTAAATCAACGCTTCCCTGAGGGTGTCAAAATCTTTATAAATCTTTATTCTACGATGAGCTTTTTCGGAAAGTAGGCCAATCTTTTTTCGCAATTCCCTGGCAATAAGTTTATAATACCCCCGAAAGAAAGGCTCACTGACTTCCTGGCACAGGCGCTGTCGGCACAGTTGCCGAGTTTCGCTTAGAGAGAGGAAAAGTGTTCCCGCCATCCATGAGAAGGGGGCGAGTTCCATTGTTGGAGAGTTGCATCGACATTTGCACGTACGGTTCGATTATTCATATTCACTGTTTTTCCTGGGAGCATGACCATGTCTGAAAAGAAACGTTTAGGCGAACTCCTGATTGAAGCCGGCCTGATTACCACAGACGACTGTAATCGCGCTCTGAAGATGCAAGTCGGGGGAAACCGCAGGTTAGGCAGGATTCTGGTAAAAATGGGCACCATCACCAGTGATCAATTGCTCGAAACGCTCTCAACTCAGTTTGATTCGCCGATCATCAGCATTGCAACGGAATACAATGCATCGGCGAAGGGATTGCTTCCCCGCTATCTCTGCTCCAAATACGATGTTTTCCCCCTGTGCCTGGAAGGGGACAAAATTCTCAAGGTGGCCATGGCCGACCCTTCGGATATTGAGGCCATCACCGATATCGAAAATTTTACTGGCAAAGCGGTCCAGCCCTGCCTGGCGCGGCAAACCGACATCCAGCAGGCTACCAAAAAGTTTGTGCCGCTCTCGGTCAACGATATCTTCAGCCCACAGACCCACGGCCGGTATGCCAAAATCGCCTCAGCGGTGGCTCTGGTTCTGATCATCGTTGTCGCCAGCCTTACGTATCAGTTTTATACCCAGACCAAATACGGCACGATCACTCGTACAGGCACCGCCACTATTTACAAGAATCACGACCTGATGGTCGGGCTCGATCAAAACGGCAAGACCACCTTTCTGGGACGCGGTATCTACGCCGATGGGTATTATTCCATTACCTTTGATTCTGCAGCGGCACTGGCCGATTTTGTGGAAAATAAGAAAAATGATCTCTCGACAACGCAGTACGAATGGACCAAGTGGGTGATATCGCGCCTCCGTTAATTTTCTCTCTATTCATTCACTTACCAAAACGTAACAAAAAGGTCAGCCGAAATTCATATCGTTTCATATCTTGCTGAAATTATTGATAATGGTTGGCAATAACGCATGGCACACATCATGCAACCGTTTTTACAATAATGCCAGAATGTTGATCTTTTTCATGCGGTGACAACGATGCATCATACTAAAATTGTCCGCCTCTTTTTCCTTCTCATCTGCTTCTTGCCAGGGCTGGCTTTGGCGGCGGCTCCCCAAACAATCCATGTTGAATGGGGATACACCCCGCCCGCTTCGCCGGCTGTTACCGGATTCAAGCTGTATCAAGAAGACACGGTTGTTTGCCAGGTCAAAGATCCCTCCGCCACCGCGATGGACTGTTCGGTATCGCTGGCCAAGGAAACCACCGACTTCACCTTGACCGCTACCTTCGACGACGGCACTGAAAGCCCGCGCTCCACACCTTTTCCTTTCACCGTACCCGATAACCCGGACACGCAGAACCCTCCGGGAGGACAAGGAACAGGCGACAAACTGTTTACCTTCACCTGGACAGCACCAGCTGATGCAACCGGCCTCAAAGGCTACCGGATCTACCTGAATAATTCCCTTTTGTGTGAGACAACCAGCCCCTCAGCGACCACACTCGCCTGCAAGACTGACCTCCTCCAAGAAGTCATGACCTTCAGCATGACCAAGGTCACTGCCAGCGGTAGCGAAAGCAGCCCGTCCAATCTGTTGGTTTTTGACCCCACGGCCTATCCGGAGTTATTCACCAACACCAAACAGCTCACTTTCTCTTGGGAATACAACCAGACGACAAATATCAAAGGATTCCGCATTTACCAAAATTCTACCTTAATCTGCCAAAGCAATGATCCGGCTGCTCGGCAGTTAACCTGCACTGCCGATCTCGTAACCACTCCAACCACTTATACACTGACGGCGGTCAATGCCGATAGTACCGAAACCAGTTTTTCCAACACCCTCACTTATACTGGCAACACCAGTACCGGCACAGGCGATGCAGAACTGAAGGCCATGATCGCAACCAATATTGCCAGCGGTCCGGCACCTCTTTCGGTTACCTTCGACGGTACCGCATCAACCGGCAGCGTGACAAGTTACCAATGGGATTTCGGAGACGGCTCGATTGCGACGACCTCGACAGCCAGTCATACCTACGCGACAGCGGGCACGTACACGGCCAAATTAACCGTTGGCAACAGTGCTGGCGTCACCAACACGACGACCGTCGCCATCACCGCCTCAAACCCTGTTGTCGTAGCGCCCACTCCTCCGAAAGCTGTCATATCATCCTCGGCTGCAGCGGGACCCGCGCCGCTCACCGTCAGTTTCGACGGATCGGGTTCGACCGCCACCAACGCCACCATCGCCTCCTATGCCTGGAGTTTTGGTGACGGCGCTTCGGGAATCGGAGCCATCGTTTCCCATGTCTATGCGTCGGCGGGCACATACAATGCCGCATTGACTGTTACTGACAGCAAGGGACAAACCAGCCAGGTCAATACACCCATTATCGTCACCGCGCCGGTGGTGAACAACAAACCGCCTCAGGCGGTCATCAGCGCTACCCCGACTGCCGGTCCGGCACCGCTTACCGTCACCTTCAACGGAGGCGGATCGACCGACAGCGACGGCAGTATCACCAATTATGTGTGGAATTTTGGCGACGGCGGAACAGCCACCGGCAAATCGGTCACCCATACCTACACCACGGCCGCCACGTTCACCGCCAACTTACAGGTAACGGACGACAAAGGAGCGACCGGCACTACCAGTGTCACCATTACCGCGAAGACCGAGCTGCCGACCCAACCAACAACAGACGTGAAACTAGAGACCGGAGAGATCGCAGTCAGCAGCAACTGGGTGCGCGTTCCCCTGACCACGTCGTTCACCAACCCGATTGTCGTCGCCGGGCCGCCGAGCTTTAACAACGCAGACCCCTGCACTGTCCGTATTCGCAACGTCGACAAAACCGGGTTTGACATCAAGGTGACCGAATGGGATTACCTGGATGGCATCCATCCGCAAGAAACTGTCAGCTACCTGGTCATGGAGCAAGGTCACTATACCCTGCCCGACGGCACAGTCGTCGAAGCCGGCAGTTTTACGGGAGCCACCAGCTTCAAGACGATGGCTTTCAAGTCCGCTTTCACTAAGATTCCGGTGGTGCTCACCACTGTTACCACAATGAATGATGCGAAAACTGTAAGCGGCCGTCTCAAGAGCATTGCGACATCCGGTTTCGCATACTCATACCAAGAACAGGAGAAAAACACCAACAAGCATCTTGACGAGACCGTCCACTACATCGCTTGGGAGCCAAGTGCCGGCATGATCGGTACACTGCAGTATGCGGTGGTCAAAACAGCCAACTCGGTGACTGACGCTTGGTATAGCGAAAAATATAAGAGTGCGTTTAAGGAGGCTCCCCTGCTTCTGGCCGACATGCAAACCACCAATGATACTGGCACCGCCGCCTTGCGCATGCAGAATCAAACCGCAGCAGGATTCCAGGTCAAGGCGGAAGCGGAGATGTCGAAGAATAGCAAAACGAAGCATTCCGCTGAAACTGTAGGCTATGTTACCCTTGATCAAGTGCAGGAGAAGGTAATGGCCACCTTCAGTTGGACATTCGACACCAACCAAGAAGGTTCCATCAACGGCTTTCAGATCCTGGCGAATGGCGAGGTCGTCTGCACTAGCGATCACCCCTCAGCCCGACAACTGAGCTGTGAAATGGCCATGCAAGCCGGCCAAACAACCTTCACGATTCAAGCAATAAATGCAACCGGCGGCATTAGCAGTCCCTCAAACAGTATCACTTATACGCCATGAGCTGTTGAATAAACTCGAGGAGAAGCACCTATGAAAACATCCGTAACACCAACCTCCAAGGCTTTCCAGGCTGCAGCCCTGATCGGTTTCTTTATTTTCATGGTCACCTTGGCCCCAGCCTTTGCCGCAGATTTCTCCGGCAAGCTCAAAGGTGTAACCATTACTGACAGCCAGGGAGTAAACAAGCCACCCATCGCTGCCTTTACCTATACAATCAGCGGGAAAGTAGTCACTTTTGATGCCAGTGGTTCATCAGGTTCAGAGAGAAAACTCGTTGAATTAAACTGGGATTTCGGTGATGGTGCCAAGGCAAGTGGTGTTACTGCAACGCACGAATACGGTAGCCTTGGAACATACCCTGCGACCTTAACGGTAATTGATAGTAACGGTGCAGTGTCGTTATATCAATCAAGTATCAGCTTAGCATCTTCTGTCAACATTGCGGTCAATTTTCAACCAGCTTCTACTAAAGTCCCAGATGGATGGGCCCCCGATAGTGGTGGCAATTTCGATAGTGCAAAAGGATACGGCTGGACTGTTCCTCCCGCATCGTTAGGTACACAAGAACGAAACAATTCTCGGTCCCCGGATAAAACGTACGACACTATGATTCATGTAGCACCTACCGCAGTCTGGGAGTATGCCGTCCCAAATGGCAAGTACCATGTTATTGTAACTATTGGTGACCCAAGTTTTCCAGATAGTATCAATTCAGTGCAGGTTGAGGGGATTCCTTTGATTGAAGCAGAAACTCTTAGTTCGTCAACACTGTGGATAACGCGGGATACAACTGTTGATGTTGCTGACAACAGACTAACATTAACCTTTAAAGGGTCCACCATAGCAAAGCTTTGCTGGGTAAAAATCACTTCAATGTGAATATATACTGTAGAAAACATCAATTTTACGTATCACGCTCTTGTTTTAAGAGTAGTTATTCACTCATCTTATTAATTATTAATACGGTCATTGATTTTCAAACCTGCCTGCAGCAGGCAGTAACGCACTCCTTAATAGAACAAGCCAGAAAGGCGAGTAACCACATCGTGAGAAATACCGATGAAGAGAATATTAATCTATATTAGTTTGTTGCTTTTATTGATCATATCAATATCCCCTGACTCTATATATGCGGAAGTTGATACCTGTGGGGAAGACGCCGGTAAATTACTTTCAATTCCTGGGTACAAGGGTGGCGAGTATCAATGGGGTGACTTCAAATATCTTGGCGCATTCAGAGTTCCGAAAACAGATATGGGGGGGCCACCCAGCCAAGGGCTCTCGTATGGAGGAGATGTAATAGAATTCAACCCACCAAACAAGAACTCACAAACATCATCCAAATGGGGATCATTGTTCATCGTAGGGCATATTCAAAGTCAGCAAACAGCAGAAATAGGTATACCTGACATTGTCGAATGTATAGATCCTGAAATAGGTGCAGTTGGGCTTATTGAATGTAAAAATCCAGGAGGCTATCCGATAGATAAGCTTACCACCGCCACTGCGCTTCAAAACCTTGCCGATATCACCAATGGTAACAGGAATAAAATAACTGCAGACGAGAATAAAGAAATATCAAACGGAGGTTCAATGGGAGGACTGATGGCATGGAAATACCAGCAAAACGATAATGATATCAGGTTAATAAGTTCCGTTTACGCTTTCTATGACGGGGCTTCTGAAGCAGTAAAATCACACTTCGCTACAAGTACTAAACTTTCATCATCCTCACCTCAATTTACAGGAATACTTCCACTTGGGACCAAGCCAACCGTTCCCCAGGCAGGGTTCATCGGTGGTTACATGACGCCAATACCAACAATAAAGTGGCGGCAATGTCTTGGAGGAAAAGCGCTATCAGGGATGAGTGGGCTTCCAGTAATAAGCAGAAGTTCTTTCGGGCCAGCCGCATTTTCTTTTGATCCTGACGAAGTAATAGATAAAAAATCCCCTGAAAATATGAAGGTAAATGCATTATTATACTATGACTCTGCGCACCAGAACATTGGAAGTTTTAGCGAATCTACCTGGAAACCAGGAGATCTATTCAACCAAGGAACCACTCACTCGGGTGTGATTTTTCCAGCCGGATCTAAAAGTGTAATATTTACAGGTCGATTTGGACAGGGTCAACCTTGCTATGGGGAAGGTACAGGCAATAAAGAAGAAGATGGGAATACAAGCGATCAACTTCCTCCTAACAACACCTGTGGGGGAGCCGTAATGACCGCTAGTGGTGTTAAATGCTGTTATGATCCAACAGATAGTTCGAAAGGAACTCATGCATATCCTTATGCCACGTATGCGTGGGCATATGACGCCAATGATCTGGCGCGAGTCAAAGCAGGAGGGCGGATTGTCGATGACCCTAGCGATAATCTCGTCGACGGAATCACGAAGACGTCTACTGAAATCTACAAACCCTGGCACATAAAACCCTATGCCTACGGAGAGATTAAATCACCTTTCACTGACAAGAACTCCTCCGGTAGACAGGGAGCAGCAGCTTATGATGAAGAAAATAAGCGATTGTATCTGGTGCAGCCGAGAGCTGACAATATGTTGCCTATTATTCATGTCTTTCAGATAGAAATAGATTCAGTGCCAAAGATAAAGATGATAAATATTGTTCAATAGTCTTATTGATGTTGTTCATCAACAATAAACAACGAACTGACCATATACTATGAGTTGTTTTCTGATCATATAGAGAAACATTCCAGTTTTGCAGAGTGACGGTCATAAAAATTTTTCTATTAATCATCTCCACGGTTCTTGTATATTCTGTTAATGCAATATGATTTTATGAGTTATGGAGATATTTGACGGCACAAACCAACGACTTGCTACAAGCCTAGAAATGATAAATCTCTTTAAGTATTTTAATATTTACGGGAATACACTAATTGCTGACACTGATTTTTTCTAACAATTTATAAAAAAATTTCCCGTTATATGCACTCAGTGTGTACAATGAGTGAAAAGTGTAGTGGTCCTATACTCATAGCTGAAAGACTGCAAATGGAATCCGGTCAGACAACAGGACCATCTGCAATAATCAATGCAACTATACGCTGGACAAATATTGATAATAACTACAAGACAATGGCTTCATTTGACGGTGTACTCAGCTTTATAGATCCTGACATACAATCACGGCTGGGATGGCAGCTTGGATGGCTACTCCTGTTCATTTTTATTTACCAGAACCTTCCACACTTCTCCTTTTTTACGTTGCTTGGTAGTGTGTGTTGGGGTAGCTTCATGAAGGAGCGCCAAGAACCACATACTGTCTCCCCAACCATGATAAAGTTTTCCGGATAAAGGATCTTTTATCGATCAAGAATAGCAATAACAAGACGTTATCAATTCGTTTGCGTAAACCCGCTCCCGATCATCCAGCCAAAAGAGCGCAGGATCTGCGTTTGCGTTCCAATGTGCTCCCGACATCAGCAGATTTTCCGATTTCATTCTGGTCAAAAAGACTTCCCAACTCTATCCGTTCGTGGCACACTGTTTTCATGAAGTTCCCTGGAGCAATTCGTTGTTCTTTAGCGATTACAGCATATTACCAGATGCTCCATGTTTGTTTACTACTCTTTGCGCATAATCCAGGTACGGCAAACGATCTGATAACCTCTTATTATCGCCACTATATATCGTTCGCTGTAAACTTTGACTCGGTTTCTTACCATGTTGGTCGGAAACTCCTGACCAAGACGTTAGGAGATCGGCCACAAACAACATCATCAGCCCACCAGGCTGACAATCGCCCTTCGCCCACACGCATCAACTGACCTAAATGGTGATGTCCGGATAGGGGGGCACGGATTCATGGACGAGATATAGCACTATAAATTTATTGAAGAGTTTGTTATGAATATAGGTATCGATGCTAGGTTTATTTTAAGACCAATGAGAGGAATGCCGTTATATGTAATGCGCCTGTGTCAATTACTCCCTACTATTACAGATAAGCATAAATTTTTCTATTTTATTAATGAATCATTTGAGCACAACGGTCCACGGCAAGAATATTTAGCACGAATATCAGAATTATCCAATCTCGCGAATGTCAACATAATCAATTGTAATGATGATGCTGCAATACTTTGGGAACAATTCCATTTACCACGCTTGTTGGAGCAATATAAAATAGATATTTTACATATGCCAACAAATCGAATTAGTTTCATATCAAAAATTCCGATAGTTGTTACACTTCACGACATTACAGAATTGTCATATTTAAATATATTCAACACTATAAAATCATCCTGCTCTTCATCGAACCTACGGCAATCCCAATATGTGTTACGAAATAAGATTTACACTTGGTTGCAATACAAGTTCGGTTTCAAGCGAGCAAAAAAAATAATAACTGTGTCTAATTATTCTGCTTCTGATATTGTAAGAAATCTTAATATATCAGCAGACAAGGTTGTGACGATATATCATGGGTCGGAAAAAGCGTTTTCTAATAAACCGCCTATTCCTTTTTCAAAGAGACGGCATGTGTTGGTACTGGGCGGCGATGTGTATCATAAGAACCTGGAAGGCGCAATAAAATCATGGTCGTTGATTCCACAAAATTTAAAAGAACGTTTTCCGCTAAAAATTGTTGGGATTTCTAAAAAACCAGATCCAAAAATTATTGAGATGGTGTCAGATGATGAAATTAAACAATATATAAAAATATCAGGATGGATAACGGAAGACGAATTGATAAAAGACTTTCAGACATCTGCCGCTTTCTTGTATTTGTCGTATTTCGAAGGATTTGGATTTCCTCTTTTACATGCTATGGAGTCAGGAACTCCAATAGTGGCGTCAAATGTTACATCAATCCCAGAAGTTTTGAATGGCGTAGGATTACAATGCGGACCAAATGACCACGCGCAAATTGCTCGCAATATAATCCAGTTGCTGACAAATGAAGAGTTGTGGAAGAAACAAGTTACATCTGGGCAAGAGCATATCGCAAAATTTTCATGGCAACGTTCTATTGTAGAACATCTCCATGTTTACGAAAGTATTTTTAATGATCAACAGTGAAGGAATCGCTGATTCGTTTAAAATCAGTGTTTCCTTGGCATTCAGCAATGCCACTACGCCAACTTAGGATGTTCTGGAGAAAGGGGATAGAATAATACTCGATGGGCGCAGGGTAACCGAGCGGCAATTTGTGTATATAAAATGAGACACCAGTCTACTCAAAAGTTACATTTAATATTATGAATTTTTCACGCGATAAACTTATACAATATCTTGATTCCCTTTATGATAAGGAAAGTGGAACTTATGCTTCCGTTTACGGACATGGATCGACGCTTTATGGAACAGGATACGCGGTTTTGACGAAATACTATCTCGGGATTAGAAATCCCTGCGAAAAGCGAACGTTGGATTTCATCAGCAATTGCCAAGATGAAAAAACGGGTTTTTTTGTTGGGCCGGAACTACGAAACTGGTCGCCGCCTATCGAAAACATAACGCATACACGAGAACATTTGTTGATGCACCTAACCGTCAGCGCTCTTCCCGTTCTCACTCAATTCGGACAAACGCCGAAATTCCCGCTTAAATTTGCTCACGCCTTTACGGACAGGGACTATCTGGCAAATTGGTTAAGTCAACGTGATTTGACCAAAGCGTGGCTCGAAGGGAACAATTTACTTTTCATCGGACAACTTCTCGTTTTTCTCCGAGATGTCGAAAAGTATCCCCATGCCGATCAAGCGCTGGTTCAGTGGTTCAACTGGTTGGATAATCGAATTGATCCAGCAACCGGACTTTGGGGAACCGACCTTGGTTGCAATCATTTTGGAGGCGTTTATGGAGGATATCATCAACTCCTCGTTTATTATTACGAAAACCATCCAGTTCGATCTCCGGAATGCCTGGTCGATGTCGTCCTTAATTTGCAACACCCTGATGGCGGATTTGCGGAATATCGCGGCGGCGGAGCTTGTGAAGATGTAGATTGTGTCGATATACTCGTCAATCTTTATAAATTATACGATTATAGGCGGGCTGATATACGTGTTGCTCTAAGAAAATGCCTTGATCATCTCTGGACGCTGCAGCGATACGATGGTGGTTTTCCATCATCTCGATTTGAAGAAACACATATTCACATGGGAATTCCCGCGACGAAGACTACTATGGAACATTGCGGAATGTTCGAAACATGGTTTCGAGTTCATACATTTGCACTTATTGCAGAAATACTGACGGACGAACCACGTCTCGCCACAGGATTTGTAAGCTTTAATTCGACGCTATCCATGGGTTGGCACCCGGCATGGAATCGGAGCGAACATCCGATTTCCACTGAGGATTGCAAATCGGAGCAAATTGCAAAAATAAACTTTTTTAAACGGTCCATAATTTTGTACCAAAAACGGTTTTGGGACAGAGTTCGACACATGTTTCGTATCGGCTAATATATGAATCCTTAACTTGAAAAAGTCTTTTTAGTGGAACAGGAACGTGTTGCACTTCAATGTTTACGAGGATGTTTTTAAATAATGAGAGGAGTTGGAATTAAATGACAGATGCTCCCACCATATCAGTCATCATGTCAGTCTACAACGGGGAGCGCTACGTCGCAAGGGCGTTGTTCAGCATACTGGCCCAGAGTTTCTCCGATTTCGAGGTGATCGTCGTCGATGACGGAAGCGGCGACGCCACCGCCGACATCGTCACCTCTATACGCGACGACAGGATAAGATTAGTTCGCCAGGAGAATAGCGGGATTACCAAGTCCCTTAATAGAGCGATCCTTTTGGCGCGAGGAAAGTGGGTCGCCCGCCACGACGCCGACGACTTTTCCATATTCAACCGTTTTGAGGTGCAACTGCGTTATCTGGACCAACATCCCGATGTTGGAATTCTCGGCAGTAATTGTTTTATCCAGCCCGAACGTGTTGGAGTGGTGAACGAGATTTATGATTACCCGCAAAATCACGAAGAGATAATGGCAGTTTTCACAACCTACAATCCCATCGTGCATGGCGCTATCATGATCGACCGCGCGTTACTTTTGGCCAATGGCGGCTACAACGAAAAATACCGTTACGTACAGGATTACGAGCTTTGGTCCCGGCTTTTGATGCAGACCCGAACTGCGAACCTTCAGACTCCACTCTATGTCCGCTCAATCCACCACGGGACGAGCCAACAACTTGTGGACAAGGAACCAATCTTCAACGAAATCAGGGATAACTTTATTACCCGTTACGAAACGGCGGTGGATCCTTCCCGATTCCGCAATATTGAGAGTATCAGTCTTTACCCTGCGGTCACACTGCGTGGTTCCTGGAACCGGTCGTTGCGCACCACACTAGAAAAAATCAGCCGGGAGGCGCGCCGCCACGGAATGCCCTGGCTTGGCACCAGACTGCATTCGTTGCTTTATTATCCCTGGAGCATCTCATAAATGAGGTTCTTCAAAAACTCGTAGGCGGCATCCTTGGCAAATCCCAGATCTGGATTGCTGCCGATTCCCCGGCCTTGTAGTCGTTTTGCCTCTTGTTGTTCCTGGTGGTATTGGGTAGAGTCCATTTGAGCCTTTTCTTTTTGATATTATTAGGTATTTTCTCAAATCCAACCCATCAGAACGCAAAAGGCTTTTCACGTTAAAATTGCAATTATTTCAACTGGTTGATCGATATTCTTATGGCAAAATCAGCACCCCTGAAACTTGAGCCAATTGACGAAATTTCTGCCGAGACATGAATTTGAGGTTCTCGCCCAAAAACACAGTATGGGACGCCGTTTAAGCCGAATCAACCGCTGGGCGCAATCCATGCCGCTGTTCATTGCTCAGCTTGCCGGATATGGAGCAGCCTGCGCGTCATCACTTCTTTACGCACAAACTGCGTGAGCAGAGGCAAATGGACAGCTATTTAGTTCCTCAGCAGAATTCCGAAGACGAAGCAAAAAATAAAAATGGAAGATCTGTCTAAAAAAGCGAAGCATGGGGCGGCTTGGCTCGCTGTTGGTCAGTTCGTCATGCCTGCTTGGGAGTTTGGGGTCGGCATAGCGCTTGCGCGCATGCTCACCCCAAGTGACTTTGGGGTTGTCGCCATGGGAATGTTTTTTTTCAGCCTTGCAGCGGCCTTTTCCAATTTTGGCATCGGAAGCGTTATCGTTCAGAAGAAAAACCTTGAGAAAGCAGACATTGTTACCGCGCAAACAATGTCATCCTTTTTGGGCATTCTCATATGTTCGATGTTTTTCCTTTTGTCCCCTCTTGTCAGTATTTTTTTCAAGGAACCTCTCGCCGGGAAAGTGCTGTCCCTGTTCAGCCTCAATTTTGTGATTAATGGCATGACGATGGTGCCGGCATCTCTGTTGACGAAAGATATGCGCTTTAAAACAAGCACAAAGATAAATATAGCCGCATCATTTGTTTACGGTGCAAGCGCCATATTGGCGGCATTTTTCGGACTGGGCTTGTTCAGTTTAGTGTATGCTCCAATATTATCGGCACTATTCAAAGCTGTGGCCATCTGTATTGCCGTGCCATATCTACCTAAATTCGGTTGGAACAAAGCCGCCGCTATGGGTATAGCAAAATTTGGCGGCTCGCTTACATTCGCTTCAATCCTCAATTACATTGCGAGGAATGTCGATTTCCTCATTGTAGGGAAATTCTTGGGGGCGGAATCTCTTGGCTTGTACAAGAGGGCTTATGATCTCGCGGTGATTCCCAAGGAAAAGGTCGCTGATACGCTGAGCAGTGTATTCTTTCCGTTTGCCTGCGAGACGCGTAATGACAAGCAATGGATAAAGTCCTCCTTCCTGAAATTAAGTAAATCTATTGCCCTCGCCTGCTTACCTGCCTTAGTGTTTGCCGCATTATCCGCCGAGGAGATAATACGAATTGTATATGGCGAAAAATGGCTAGGCGCAGTACATGCTTTTCAATTCATGGCAATAGGCGGTATTTTTTATAGTGTTATGGTACCATGCGGCTCGATCCTAATAGCCTATGGACGAATGAAAGCGTATGTGGCAGTTCAGGCATTTTACGCGATATGTCTTATTCTGGCCGTATTTTTTGGACTCAATTTTGATATCGAAGGAGTTGCCGTTGCGGTAGCTATTGCTCTTATATTGTTCATGTTTATAAATTTTTTTTCGATAAAGCAAATAATAGGGGTGTCTGTGATGGAATATTTGAACAATATGAAATCTTCCATTATAGTAAGCGCAACTATTTTGATATCATTATTAGCGTATAACATAATGTCAACAATAAAAAGCGACATGTGTAATCTACTGCTTAAAATCATTATAGCCGTAGTTATTTACGTTTTTTATATATTGACTTATGATGATGCAATCTTTACTGATGTAAAAAACATCATCAAGGCTCGTTGCTTCAGGGTAATGAAGGTCTGATTTATTCTGTTTTTACTCAACTCTCTGTCTTGCTCTAAGTTACTGTGATAATGATGTTAATTTGTGATAACCTTTTTTCTGTTGAAGCATATCGAGGGCAATCATGACTGCATCAATAAAGGTCAGGATTGCATCTTCGGCGATGATGCCGGCAGTCTGATTCCGCCAAGGCAAGGCTGAGCAGCTGCTGCAAGGCCTCAATTAGGGTCAGGTCCTGCTGTTCTTCGCAGCAGGCAAAGAACAGAGAACCGAGTGGCCGGGGATATCGTCATAACAGCGCTGCTCAAAAGCCAGAAAGACATACCGACTCATGACCAGGGTGATATGGCTGTTGATCAGCGTGGAATAATGACCCTGTTGGAGGATATTGAGAAGAGCTTCCCAAAATTTGGACAGGTAGGCTACTCACACAACGAAGGAGAGCCTCCATGTCCAAGCGAAAGAATCACGCTCCCGCGTTCAAAGCCAAGGTAGCTCTGGTCGCCCTTTCTGGCGAGAAAACCATGCTGAACTGAGTTGAGGTTGGCGTCACCAGAAGCTTATCCACAAATGGGTGAAGTAGCTCAAGGAGTCGGCAACGGGTATCTTTTCCGATGCAATCAAAACCGAAGAGGTTCGGCAGGAAAAAGAGCTACACGAGCTTCATGCCAAAATCGGCCAACTCACCGTGGAGCGTGATTTTTTAGCCAAAGCCTGAGGAAAGCGGTGAGCGTCTCCCGTAGGCAAGGCATGGTCGATTCCGGCCATAAGAGGCTCAGCGTTGTGCGGCATGCGCCCTGCTCAAGATAGCGCGTCCGGTCTGTAGTATTTGAAAGAACTGGTGAATCGGCCATAAACCTCGTGTTGATGCGGGGAATCGACCGGGCTTTTACAGAATGGCCGTTTCTGGGTGTGCGTCAGATGTGCCGTTACCTTGTGTCTCAGGGGTACAGCGCCGGCAGAAAGCGTATTCACCGCCTGATGAGATTGATGGGGCTCATGGCGGCGCACCAGAAACCAAAAGCAGCCCCAACCCGGAGCACAAATGGTATCTCTACCTTCTACGCGGCTTGAGCATAGACAGGAGCAACCAGGTCTGGTGCGCCGACATCACGCCCATGCGTATAAGGGCTTTTTGTATCTGGTCGGCCATCATGGACTGGTACAGCCGGAAAGTGCTGCAGCTTTGCCTTTATCGAAACCGGCAACGAAAGCTACCGCTTTAAAAACCGGGAATAACCACAGCGGATACAATCCGCTCAAGCTAAGCTCCTTTCTTCCGCTCCGACGAGCAACACTTTGGCCTATTCTCGCTCCAGAAAGAACCTTAAGCTTATCTCGATGGCCCGATGATCGAAGCGGAAAGAAGCAACACTTTTTTGATTCTTAGGGGTCACTTTTCAACGCTGATTGACAAAATGCAACTTATCCGCCTTATTCATAGTAATTCCCAGAGGATATAAGAAAAAATGGATCAAGAAAATGCTGATTACAAAGCAGCACGTTCGTTGAGTATAATAATATGTACATGGAATCGTAGCGACTCTCTTGACGCCACTTTATGCTCACTTGAAACACAGAAGATACCAGAATCGTGTAAAATTGAAATACTTGTAGTCGACAATAATTCTTCAGATAATACAAGAGATGTTATTCATACTCATCAGACCAAATGGTCGTCTGGGCAATTGCGGTATCTACGTGAGGAGCGCCAAGGGAAGCAATTTGCGCTAAACCTTGCGATACAACATGCGGTCGGTGACATATTGGCATTTACCGATGATGATGTATTTTTTGGTAAAGATTGGATTATTGGAATTGTTGAGTGCTTCAGCAATCTTCAAATTGACTTGGTCGGGGGAAAGACGATTCCTATGTGGCCGACTACCGGCCCTCCAGCTTGGTTTCAGCATTCAATGCTAGCGGTGGTAGCAGGGTCAGACTGTGGCGATGTCCCGCTGAAAACGTTATCACCCGACTATGCTCCGGCAGGCACAAACATGATTGCACGATCTTCGTTATTTAAAAGGATCGGATATTTTTCGGAAACTCATTTCCGCCACATGGATTATGAATTTGGTACTCGAGCGCAAAGATCTGGAGCGTTAATTGCGTATCGTCCTGAACTCGTCGTGTATGCACCTGTAGATCCAGCTATCATAAATAAGCGTTATTTTCGTCGCTGGTACTTCAAACTAGGCATTGCCTCTTCGATGCGTTCAATGGATGCAACACCCCGGTTGTTTGGAGTACCTCGATGGATGCTTCGAACGATTAGCGGCGATGCGCTCAAGTCATTGTGGGAGCGCTTACGTTTTGGTGGCGACTATTCGTTCGAGCGTGAAACTAGGCTGTTTAACCTATTAGGGTACGTATGTTCAGCTTGGTATCGTCGTGTATGTCCATCAGCTCATGCGCATTGGATGCAACAACGCTCGCAAAAAAAAGGAGCTATCTTCAAGTGACAGAGAGAGACCCCTGCAAGTAAATTGTACTATGGGCTAAGCTGTTAATGGCAATAAGGAAGTGTACCAGTTGGTTGATTATTGAGCCTGAATGTCGGTGACATTGGTTTGCGGTTGCTCTGACGTGGTCAAATAAAAGTAGACATTTTATTAAGCTACTTTTTTCAAAGCAGTTGACGTTCAAAATCCATGGGGTTCATGTACCCCAAAGAGGAATGACGGCGTTTGCTGTTGTAGAACATC
>Ga0123357_10004329_pt1 | contig 16634 bp, 17 predicted proteins | sample TergutEmb28metaG_FD_89873 | JGI IMG/M metagenome (GOLD analysis project Ga0123357, IMG submission 89873) | Embiratermes neotenicus P4 segment gut microbial communities from Petit-Saut dam, French Guiana - Emb289 P4 | ecosystem: Host-associated > Arthropoda: Insects > Digestive system > Gut ... | reverse complement strand
TCCTGGTTGGCCTTCGTCGGCGTGCCTGGCTTCATCACCACATTGGCCGGCCAGATCCTGTTTCGAGGCCTCGACCAGTGGCTCGCCAAGGGCGACAACGTGGCTGTGCCAAAGCAAATCCAGTTCATCGGCTCTGGCTATCTGCCGCAATGGGGGCCGACCTGGGGCAGCGCCACCGGCCTGAACAACTCGACTATCGTCCTGGGTGTCGTGGCCGCCGGTTTCATCGTCTATTCGACACTGCGCAACCGCGCCCGCCTCAAGGGGATCGGCTCGGTTGTGCAACCGATGTGGGCTGTAATAATCCGCATGGTTGTGATCGTCGCGGCAATTACGTACTTCACGTACCTGTTCGCGAACGGCCGGCCCGGGACGTCTTTCCCCGTAACCGGCTGCATTCTGGTTGTCCTGGTGTTGATCTACAACTTCATGTCGAACCGCACGCCACTCGGCCGGTCGATCTACGCTGTCGGTGGTAACCGCTTCGCCTCGGAGCTGACGGGTATCAGCAACCGCAAGGTGTACTTCATCGGCATGTTCAACATGTCGCTGCTGGCGGCCGTTGCCGGAATCATGTTCGTCGGGCGCTCGCAATCCACCGGACTGGCCGACGGTGTCGGATGGGAGCTCGACGCGATCGCTGCCGTCTTCGTCGGCGGCGCGGCGGTCACCGGCGGTGTCGGCACAGTGACGGGCGCTGTCATCGGCGGCCTGTTCATGGCTGTCTTGAACAACGGTCTGACGCTGTTGTCCATCGGCTCCGATATGACACAGATGATCAAGGGGCTGGTCCTCCTACTGGCTGTCGCTTTCGATCTCTACTCGAAAGCCCAGGGGCGGCCGTCCATCATTGGCGCGCTATTGCGAGGACTCCACATGGGCCGGGGCGATCCGGCTGTCGACGACTCGACAAAAGATACACAAGGCTTGGGTAAATCGACGTCATCCACGAACGCCGCAGAGCCCCAAGAAATCGCTGGAACCGCGTGGCCAGCACCCCCGGTTGGGGTTTCCGCCTCAACCACATCATCCGGGCTCGACGCCCGGGCAACCCGAAAGGTAAGTGAATGAAGAAACTAACCCTCGTAGTCGCCGCTGCGGCGGCCGGCGCATTGATGCTGGCCGGCTGCAGCAGCACCGGCGGCGGCGCGACAACGACAACCACAACGTCAACGACAACGTCGGAAGCCCCGGCGACCTCGGCGACCACTGATTTGAAGCAGTGCCTGACCGACGCCGCCGCGACGGTGACCTCGGGCACCTCGGGCAACACAAGCTCGTCCATCACGCCGAGCACCGGGTTCGACGCCGGCGCCAAGATCGGCGTCTCATTGCCTCAGAAGACCTCCCAGAACTGGGTGGAAGCTGAAGGCATGTTCAACACTGGCCTGACGGCCGCCGGTTATGTGCCGACCGTGCAGTTCGCCACCAATGGTGTCTCCGACCAGCAGAACCAGATCTCCGCCATGATCCAAAATGGCGTCAAGGTTCTCGTCGTCGGAGCCGTCGATGGTTCGCAACTGGGTGGCCAACTTGACCAGGCCAAGCAGGCTGGCATCACTGTCATCGCCTATGACCGTCTGCTCATGAACACCGACTCGGTCGATATGTATGTCGCCTACGACAACTACAAGGTCGGTCAGTTGCAGGGCCAGGCTCTGCTGCAAGGCATGCTGGCCAGCCAGGGCGACCCGCCATTCAACATTGAGTTGATCGCCGGTTCGCCTGACGACGCCAACAGCAAGCCGTTCTTCGAGGGCGCCATGAGCGTCATCCAGCCCGGTATCGATTGTGGCGCTTTGACTGTGGTCTCGGGACAGACAACCCAGACCCAGGCCGCTACGCAGGGCTGGCTGGCCAAGAACGCCCAGACACGCATGGATGCCATCCTGGCAGCCAACTACACAAGCGCCAAGCTGAACGGCATCCTAAGCCCCAACGACACACTGGCCCGCGCCGCCCTGGCATCGCTCAGCAGCGCCGGCAAGTCAGGCGACAAGACGGTCATCACCGGTCAAGACTCCGAGACCGCCTCGATCCCGCTCATCATGCAGGGCACCCAGTACATGACGATCTACAAGAACACGCAAGGTCTTGTCGACGAGATCGTCAAGATCATCGGCCTTCTCCAGCAAGGTCAGCCAGTGCCGATCAATGACACCACTTCCTATAACAACGGCACCAAGGTGGTCCCCACGGACCTGTTGACGCCGCAGGTCGTGACGGCTGACAATGCCGCGCAGGTTTACGCCAACGACACCACGCGCCTGCCATGCACGCAGACGCCGGCGCCGGCTTCCTGCAACGGTTAGTCAATGACGGCGAGGCTTGCCTCGCTGCCTGAAAGTTGTCTTGGCCCGTCCCTTCGGGGGCGGGCCAAGGTGCTGTCTAGGCTAGCGCTCGAACTCTTCACTCACGAAAGTTTCTTAGGCAGCAAACGTTATCAACTTGTGACCGAGCCAGCTTTCACCCCTGGGCAACGCGGTAGTAGCGTGGTAGCGGTAAACACACCGGCAACCAGGCGGGAACTGCTTAACCTCAAACGCAGCCACACGGCTTCGAGCGGTTCTTGTCAACGGTTACCACTCAAGGAGGAAACGTAATGCAATTCAAGAAACTGGCACTAGCCGGACTCGGCGTTGCCATGGCCGCCGCCATGGCGGCTTGCAGCCCGACCCCGACGCCTGCCACCAGCACCACGACGGCGCCGACTGACACCACAACTTCATCGACTGCCCCGGCTCCTGCGGCCCCAGATTACAGCAAGGTCGGTATCGTCTTGTCGGACGCTTCGCAGCCCCGCTGGAAGATGGCCGAGGCGCAGTTCAAGACCGCCATGCCTGGCGCTCAGATCATGTACAGCAACAATGACACCTCCGTCGAGGCGGCTAACGTCGACTCGTTCATCGCGCAGGGCGTCAAGGTGCTCATCATCAACTCCATCGACGGCGCGGCCGCTGCGGCCGAAACCGACCGGGCGGCTGCGGCCGGTATCCCCGTCATCGCCTACGACCGCCTCATCATGAACACCAAGAACGTGAGCTACTACGTCACGTTCGACAGCGTCCAGGTTGGTCAGGCTCAGGGCAAGTACCTGGCCGATCAGGCCAAGCAGGCTGGCACCAAGGGCTTGAACCTGTACCTGTTCGCGGGCGACGTCGGCGACAACAACGCCTTCCTGTTCTTCCAGGGTGCTTGGTCGCAACTGCAGCCGCTTATCGCTGACGGCACGTTCAACGTCGTCAACTCGCCACAGGCCACCCAGCTCAAGGACACGGCCACGCTGACCCGCGACCAGGAGTCGCAGATCATGGGCCCGATCACCACCTTGTGGAAGCCGGACACGGCGAAGACCCTGGCTGAGACGGCTCTCGCCGCCGCCACCAAGGATCAAAAGGGCACCGTCTATCTGCTGGCCCCCAACGACCAGACCTCGGCGGCCATGACCGACGCGTTCCGCGCCGACAAGGACGTCACCACCATCTACAGCACCGGTCAGGATCTGGCCTTGGCATCTGTCCAGTACATCCTGGATGGCAAGCAGTCGATGACCGTCTTCAAGGACGACAAGTTCCTGGTTCAGGAGTGCGTGTCGCTGGTCGGCAGCATCTTCGCCGGCACCGCCGCAGATTCGACGGTTATCACCACCACCTACGACAACGGCGCTGCTCAGGTCCCGGCTTCTGCCGCTGAGATCACCGTTGTGACGAAGGACAACGTCGAGCAGGTTGCAAACGATTCTGGCCTGTACACCATCACCAACGGCCAGGTTTCAGCCAAGAGCTAGTGCGTCGGTTGGGCAAGCGCCCAAACGATCTGTTAGTTAAACGAAAGTAGTCGACAGGGAGAGCGGAACGGATTCATCAGTTCTGCTCTCCCTCTCGGCGAGAGAAGGAAAACGGGTCATGTCATCCGATCTAGCAGCCCCCGTCATAGCCGATGATTTCATTTTGGAAATGCACGGCATCACCAAGGAATTCCCCGGCGTCAAAGCTCTAGACGACGTCAACTTCAAGGTCAGGCGCGGCGAGATCCATTGCTTGGTGGGCGAAAATGGCGCCGGCAAATCGACCTTGATGAAGGTGCTTTCAGGGGTCTACCCATATGGCACGTATTCCGGCCAGATCATTCTCAACGGCCAAGAGCAACACTTCCACAACATCAGCGACAGCGAAGCCGCTGGCATTGCCATCATCTATCAAGAACTCGCTCTGATTCCAGAGCTACCAATCCACGAAAACATCTTCTTCGGCCACGAGATCTTGCGCAACGGCATGATCGACTGGAATGAGACGATGACACAGGCCAAAGCGATGCTCGACCGCTTGCGCATCAGCGTCAACCCAGAGACGCCGGTCAAGGATGTCAGCGTCGGCATCCAACAGCTCGTTGAGATCGGCAAAGCGCTCAGTAAGAACGTCCAACTGCTGATCTTGGACGAACCAACCGCGGCCCTCAGCGAGGACGACTGCGAAAATCTGCTGAACATACTTCGAGAGCTGAAGGCCGAGGGCATCACCTGCGTTTTGATCTCGCACAAGCTGCGCGAAGTGCAAGCCATCGCCGACACCATCACAGTGTTGCGAGACGGCAAGACGATCACCTCGATGGACGCCACGGCCCGCAAAATCGAGCAGCCCGAAATCATCAAAAACATGGTCGGGCGCGAGATCACCAATGTTTTCCCGCCCCGCGAGCATGTCACGCCGGGCGATATCTGCTTCGAGGTACGCGACTGGAGCGCCTACGACCCTAAGCAAGGGCGTGAGATTCTGCACAACATCAACCTGAACGTCCGCCGCGGCGAAATCGTCGGTATCGCCGGGCTGTTGGGGGCCGGGCGCACCGAGTTGGCGCTCAGCATTTTCGGCAACACCCGCCACTATGGGTTGCGCGGCGAAATGTTCATGAACGGCACCCCTGTGCGTTTCGGTACGTCGGCCAAGGCGGTCGACAGCAGGGTCGCCTATGTCACCGAAGACCGCAAACGCAACGGTCTGGTGCTGATGCAAGACATCAAGTTCAACATGACGCTACCCGACCTTGGCAAGCTGTTGAGCGGCCCCTTCATCGATGAACCGAAAGAGATCGCGTTGTCGCGCCGCTATTTCGACGAGGTCGATATCCGGGCCCGTTCGATCGAGCAGATCGTCGGCACCCTGTCGGGCGGAAACCAGCAGAAGGTGTCCTTCGCCAAATGGCTCATGCCCGAACCCGAACTGCTGATTCTTGATGAACCGACGCGTGGCATCGACGTCGGTGCCAAGTATGAGATCTACTGCATTATGAACGACCTCGTCGCCAAAGGCATGAGCATCATCATGATATCGTCTGAACTGCCCGAGATCTTGGGCATGAGCGACCGAATTTATGTCATGTCTGAAGGGGCCATCGCCGACGAGATGGTCGCCGCAGATGCCACAGAAGAGGCCATCATGCACAAGGCCGTCGGCTAAGAAACCACTGGAGTACCAAATGTCCAATATGCAAGTCACCGCAATCCCCGAGGCAACGGTCGCCGAGTCGGCGCCCCACGAAACTATCGGTCAAAGTATCAACCGGGTAATCCGCAGCAACATTCGCAACTCGGTCATGTTCCTGGTGTTGATAATCGTCTTTGTGGTCTTTGCGGTATGGTCAAAAGGCACATTCGTCAACTCGTACAACCTGACTATGTTGGTCGCCCAGACGTGCGTTGTCGGTGTCATGGCGTGCGGGATGACGCTCGTTATCATCATCCGACACATCGACTTGTCAGTGGGGTACATGTGCGGATTCCTGGGCGCCGTGGCCGTGATTTTGATGGAGACAGTGCACCTACCAGCCATACTGGCCATAATCATCGTTGTGGCGCTGGGCGCTGCGATTGGCCTAGGCGAGGGCATGTTGATCGGCAAAGTCGGCATTCCGGCCTTCGTCGTCACCTTGGGCCTGATGATCGCCGGGCACGGCCTGGAATTGTTGTCCACTCAAAAGACCGGCACGATCATCGCCAATAACGCCTTCTTCCTGCAGTTGAGCAACGGTTTCCTGCCGCCAGTTTTCACATTTGGCGCAATCAGCAGCGGGTCGACTTTGGTCATCGGCGTGGTCGGTGTGGTGTTGTTCGTCGTCTTGCAGATCAGCAGCCGAGCCCGGCTGGCCGGCCACGGATTGGTGGTTGAGGACGCCTGGTGGTTCGTCCTGAAAATTGTTCTGGTTTTCGCCATCGTCGGGTTCTTGGTGTACAAGTTCTCCACATTCAATGGCATTTCGTATGCGCTGATCATCCTGGGCGCCGTGGTGGTCTTCGTGGCGTCCTTGCAAAGCCGCACCCGGTTGGGCCGCCACATCTTCGGCCTCGGCGGCAACCCCGAGGCGGCCGAGTTGTCGGGTGTCAACGTCGTGAAGGTGACGGCCTTGGTTTTCGTCATAATGGGCTCGCTGGTGGGCCTGGGCGGCGTGTTGTTGGCATCGCGTATGGCGGCCGCCAATCCGACCGCCGGCCAGGGCTCCGAACTGTTGGTAATCGCCGGCTGCTTCATCGGTGGCTGCTCCCCCGCCGGCGGCATCGGTCGTGTGACCGGGTCGCTGATCGGCGCCCTGATCATGCAGTCGCTGGTCAGCGGCATGCTCATCGTGCACATCGCCATTTCATATCAGTACGTCGTCCAGGGCGGCATCCTGGTGTTGGCTGTGCTGTTCGACATCTTGTCAAGGCGCATCTCCGCTGCGAGCAGTCAACTCGAGCAGCAACCGGCGACCCCTGCCATCGAGTCGCAAGCAATTGACCAATCTTGGATGGTGGGCGATGTGACAGGCAAGCCTGCCGACGGATGGGTCGTTAACGCGGGCTAGTGTTGGTTTGTTCGAAATAGCGGTTGGCATCCTCGCCGTATAGCACCAGCAGGTAGACGACCGACAACCCCAGGTTCACAACTGGGCTCCATGACATGTTGAGAGCGATCTGGATCACATCAACAACTGCATACCCCCCGACCCGCCGAGCTCCGACAGCGCCGCCATCAATAACAGCGAGATAATCCCCAAGGCGATTCCGGCGACGATTTGGATAACACAGACAACGGCGACAGCGCCCGTCGGATTCATTGCACGCGCCAGCTTTTTGGCGTCTCGGACCATGACAACCTACGATGTGGCCATGCGCGAAGATGTCGAGGCATTGGTGATGGACATACCGCCGGGCCGCGTCATGACGTACGGCGATGTCGCCGAATGCGTGGGCCACCCTGGGGCAGCCCGCGTCGTCGGCCAGATCGCTCATACCGGCGCACCCGACGTGCCGTGGCAGCGGGTGGTCAATGCTTCAGGTGGCCTGGCGGTCGGTTATGACGGTGGACGGGCGAATCAGCGGCGCGCCTTGGAAGCCGAGGGGGTGGCCTGTGGCGACGACCGCGTCAGCGATTTCGAGCGATACCGCTGGTGGCCCGGGCTGGAAGCGTCACTGAGCTAGTTCGGCGGCCGCCACCAGCACCGCTTCACGGGCCAAGCCCTCGGCGCCCACAAACATGTGAATCTGCATGAGACCCAACGTATGCGCCATCGGCGGGCCAATGTGGCCCGAGACGATCACTTCCACCTTGTTGTCTTTCATGAACTTGGCGATGCGCGCGTGATGCGCCCCATGGTTGGACGTCGGGTCGTCGTGGAGGACGTCCCAGCCGACCGGGGTTTCCGTCCAACTCACGATCTGGCCGTCCTGGACGTCGACCACGGCCATGGTGGCGGCCCTGCCGAGCCCACCGCCAACCTCGTCACCCTCAGTGTTGACTGCAATAATCATGGTGCAATTGTGCCACGACGGCTAAACCAGTACCTGCCGGAACGCTTCGAAATCGCGCGTAGAGAAAAGGACGAACCGAATCAGATCGATCGAGCTGGGCGGGTCGGCGACGGCCTGCGCCGCCACCCGCGCCACATCGGCGATTTCCCATCCGTAGGCGCCGGCGCTGATCGCCGGGAACGCGATCGACCGCGCCCCGATGCTGGCAGCGACCTTCAAGCTGTTGACGAAGCAACCCGTCAGCAATGCCGGGTCGGTTTGACCGCGATGCCGGTTCGGCCCGACCGTGTGGATGACCCATCGGCAAGGTAGTTTTCCCGCAGCTGTGGCGACGGCCTGCCCCACGGGCAGACCGTCCCGATAGGTCGTGTGGCGCAACCGACGGCACTCCTCCAGCAGTGACGGCCCGGCGGCAGCATGGATGGCACCATCGACTCCCCCGCCGCCCAGCAGTGTCGAGTTGGCCGCGTTCACGATAGCGTCCACGCTCTGTTTGGTCAGGTCACCCTGAACGATGTCAATCATGCGTCAACTCAATCGCCTGAAAAGCACAGGTGTCAAGTGGAGTCAGGAGCCCCACCGACCGGGCGACGTATTGGGTAGCGGGGTGCTGCGCCACAGCAGCCGGGGTGCCCTGCTGCACGACCTTGCCATTCTCGATGACGATTAACCGGTCCGCCATGACCATGGCTTCGAGCGGGTCATGAGTGACCATCAAGGTGGCGCCATCGAACTCGGCAAGGTGGCGGCGCAGTTCCGAGCGCACCTCCACCCTTGTTTGCGCGTCAAGTGCGGCCAGCGGTTCGTCGAGCAGCAACAGGCTTGGGGCGATCGCCAAAGCGCGGGCCAGGGCGACACGCTGTGCTTGCCCGCCTGACAGTTGGCCCGGCTTACGACGCGCCAGGTCCGTGATGCCGAGCCGGGCGAGCCATTGCTCGGCGATCTGCTCGGACGACCGCCGTCCCGCCCCGTGGCATCGGGGGCCAAAGGCCACATTCCCCTGCACCGTGAAATGGGGGAACAGGCGGTAGTTCTGGAAGACGAAGCCGATCGGGCGTCGTTCGGGTGGGACGAACGCGGCATCGCCGTCTTGTTCGACGCTGTCCAGAACCTGGCCGTCGAGGTCGATCCGTCCGGCTGCGATCGGGGTCAGTCCGGCCAGCGCGCGTAACAGGGTGGTCTTGCCCGAACCGTTCGGTCCGATGATCCCCACCACTTCTCCCGGTTCAACGGCTAGAGCCACATCGAGACGGAAATCGCCCCGCTGCACGTGGGCATCGATCGCGAGGTGGCCATTCATTGGATCGTCGCCCCTTGCAGCCATCGGCCGCGCAGCGCGGTGAGAATGGCGACGGCGACAAGTAGCAGCACCAAACCGAGTGCCACCGATGCTTGCGGGTCGAGCTGGAAGGCCTCGTAGATCTTCAGCGGCATCGTCTGGGTCGTACCGGGAAAGTTACCGGCAAAAGTGATGGTGGCGCCGAATTCGCCGAGCGCCCGAGCCCAGCACAATACCGCGCCGGCGGCGACGGACGGCCCCACCCCGGGCAGGGTGACACGTCGGAATACGGTAAGGCGTGACGCGCCGAGCGTGACGGCCGCCTCTTCGATGTCACGGTCGGCGGCGCGCAACGCCCCCTCGACGGAGACGATGAGGAACGGCATCGCCACGAAGGTTTCGGCCACGACAACGGCCGCCGTGGTGAACGGCAATGTGACCCCGGACCAGAGGTAAAGGTAACGGCCGACGATGCCGTTGCGTCCCAAAGCTAGCAGCAGCGCGATGCCTCCGACCACCGGCGGCAGCACCAACGGCAGTGTGACGACGGCACGGGCAAGGCCGATCCCGGGAAAATGCAGGCGGGCGAGCACCCAGGCCAGGGGCACACCCAGTAGCAGCGAGATAGCGGTAGCGACAGTGGCGCATTCCAGTGACAACACCAACGCCGACACTACGTCACTTTGGGTCAGTAGTCGGCCGAGATTCCGCCACGGGGCGCGCAGCAACATCGCGACCAGCGGCAGCACCAGGAACACCAAGCCGATGACCGCCGGCGCGGCAATCGCCGCCGGCACGCCGGGTCGGACCGCCCGGTCGGCTGGGCGAGAGCCGGTGCGCATGGTCAGGGCACCTCGAAACCGACGGCGGTAAGCACCGACCGACCGGCCGGTGACAACACGAAGCCAACGAAGGCTTGCGCGCCAACAGCATTCGGCGCATCGGTCAGGGCAGCGATGGGGTATTCGGTGGACGCGTTGATCTCGTCCGGAATGGCGATACCCAGCACTTGGTCGCCCGCCGAGCGAACATCGGTCACATACACCAACCCAGCGTCGACCTCGTTCAGTTCGACTTTGGACAAGGTTGACTTGACGTCCGATTCCAGCGTGACCGGTGTGACACTGATTTTGGCATTCTGAAACACCTGGACGGCCACCGCGCCGCATGGTACCTGTGGCTGGCATAGGGCCACCTTCACGGTGCTCTTCGCTAGGTCCGACACGCTGGTGACGTTCGCCGGGTTGCTCGGTGGCACTGCGATCTCCATCACGTTTTTCGCGAATGTTGTCGACGTCGACGCACCGCCCGCGTCTACAACCTGCTTCATGTTGGTCGGCGACGCCGAAGCGAACACGTCCGCCGGTGCGCCGGAATTGATCTGCTCGGCCAACGCCGAACTCCCACCGAAACTGAACTGGACCTTGGTGCCCGGGTTGGCAGCCTCGAACTGCTGCCCCAGCGTAGTGAATGCTTCTTGCAAAGATGCGGCGGCAAGGACGGTGATCGTGCCGCCCACCGTCGTAGGAGCACTCGTCGCACCAGAAGAATCTGACGAGCAGCCGACAGCCAACGTGGCCAACGCAGCGGCTGCTGCGATCACTGTGACTAGGCGGTAGCGCATCATTTACCCGACGCGGCGGGACGGTGATCTGGAATCTCAACCGTCACATTGGTGGATTTGATGGATGCGATGGCCAGGACGCCCGGCTCCAGCTTCAACTCATCGGCCGCCTCACGGCTGATGAGAGACACGATGCGGTGCGGACCGGCCTGAATCTCGACTTGGGCCATGACGAGGTCCTTGACGACCCTGGTCACCAAACCGGGAAACCGGTTGCGGGCTGATTGGGCAACCACGTTGCGCGGTTCCAGACGCTCGGTGCTCGCCGCCACCTCCTCGGCTAGCCGGGCAAGGTCCGCGCCCGCCACAACCTGGCGTCCGGATTCATCGGTGCTCGTCGCGATCCGACCGGCGTCGGCCCAGCGGCGCATTGTATCGTCGCTGACCCCGAGCAGTTCGGCAGCTTCCCTAATTCGGACCGTTCCCACGATAGGAATCGTATCCGAAGAATCGGAACCATGCAACCGATAGCCCCGCATTTACGGTCTGTTTCAATTTTTCAATGATAATCTGCGGATTTGTAGACCACCTCGCCGGAATCGTGATGGGCGTAAGATCGTGCCTCTCAGGCCTGGAGGGTATCGATGAGCACGATTGACGAACTGCGCGAGCGCAAATCGGTGCGCCGCTTCTTGGATAAGCCGGTGTCGCCGGAGGCGCGAGATACCATCATCGATTGCGCCATCAACGCACCCACAGCGGGCAACCAGATGCTTTACACCATCTTGGACATCACCGACCCGGCCATCAAGCAGACGCTTGCGCGAACCTGCGACAACCAGGGGTTCATCGCCGAGGCGCCACTGGTGTTGGTGTTCCTGGCGGATTGCCGCCGCTGGAAGGACGCCTACGACCTGGCCGGGTGCCAGTCACGCGGCCCCGAGGTGGGCGACTGGCTGCTGGCCTGCCAGGACGCGCTGATAGCGGCACAAAACGCGGTAGTGGCCGCCCACGCCCTGGGGCTGGGCTCTTGCTACATCGGCGACATGGTTGAGAACCGCGAGCAGGTCGTCGAACTGCTTGGTTTGGACAAATGGGTTTTCCCGGTGACCCTGGTGGTATTCGGTTATCCGACCGGCCAGCAGGTCGCCCGTCCCAAACCGAAGCGTTTCGACGCCAAGTATGTTGTCATGACAGATCGGTACAGAAGGCTGACGCCGGACGAGTTGCGCCAAATGCACGCCGACCGGGGCGACGATTTCCGGCCGTTCATTCAGGCGTTCTGCAAGCGCAAATACATGTCCGACTTCGCCGCCGAAATGAACCGCAGCGTGGCGGGTTATCTGGAAGCGTTCCGCTGAGCTCAGGAGACCCCGCCAGGCTCACGCGTCACTTGCAGTGTTCCTGAATTGCCGCGATAACCGCCTCTTCCCGCGAGTTGGTGTCGCGATCCGCCGTGGCAACACGTTTCGCGGCGTCGACGAGGTCGCTGAGATCGCCCGTCTCGGCGGCGAGTAGTCGCCACACATCGTCCGCATCCAACTGGACGACGTTGGTGAGGCGCTCGTCGAAGACGGCATGACGCTCACCCACCAGCCTGACCAGGTGACGCATCAACAGGGCTTCGTCGTCGCTGATCTTGCCGTCCGCCATGACGACGAGCCACGCCACCCACAGCAGCAGACGCGGGTGCCGTGTTCGTTCGCACAGGGTCTCGGCCACCTCGATCAGCCGGGCTTCGTTGCGGAAGACGGTGCGCGCATGCCGACCCGCCAGAAGAGTTGTGTAACGGTTGACCAGAATCGCAAGCGGCACGCCCACGACTGGAATGCCGATCTTGACGACGTTTCGCTGAAGTAGGAATTTGCCGACGACGGGAAGCCCCTTCGCTGCGGCGAGAACACCCTTCGAATAGAAACGCTTGATCAATGGACGCACCAGAACAGGTACCGTCTTGAGTACGCCTTCGCGGGCCACTTCACCGCTTTTTATCGTGAAGGCCACTCTTATCAGTTTCCACAGATCTTCCGGGTCGGAGACGTCGAGCGGGACGCGGTAAAGGACGGCGATGTCGAAAGCCAGCAGGAGTTGAAGGCGAGTGATGAAGACGAGATCGGCCACGAGCGTCATCGTGGCGGCTGTGACGGTTACCGGGGTGGCAGCGCCCATTGAGCCTCCGGTGGCGGCCAATGCCCCCGTGTAGGCGCCCGCCGACAATCCGCCTTCTATTTCGGCGTAGCGGGCGGCCATCTTAATGCGCTGATCGACGATGGCATCAGCAGGCACGCCTTTGTACTTCTCCTGGAAGTACTGCTGGTCGACCTTGTTGGTGTAGGCGGTCAATGCGAATGCGAGCAGTTTGGCGAACCATTCACCGGACTTGACGTCGTCCGGGCTGAGGCTCGCAACGAATTTGCGTACGTCGTCTCGGTCACTCTCGACGGCAGCTTCCTCTTCGTCGATCACCCGCTCGGCGTCGCTCACCACGTCGTCGGCCATTTCAGGAAAGGCGAACTCGGCCACCGACCGGACGAGCGCCTGCTCATCATCCGATACCTGCCCGTCGGCGCGAGCCATGCGCACTAGGTCACGCACCAGCGAGGCGAAAACCACCTCGCGGTCCCCCTCGTCGAGGGAGTCGTGAAGGTCCTTGGCCAAGTCTGCCGTCGAACGCGTTGCGAGAGAGTCATGTTGCGCCTCGGCAGTATCGCTCAACAATGCCGACCGTGCCGCATCGTCGAGGCCGACCATGGCTGCAACCAGTTCCAGGTGGGCGGCCTCCCCCGGGTCGAGCACGTCGTCGCTGAGGGCCACACCGGCGATGATCTGGCAATAAAGGAGTTTCGCGTCAGGTGCGAGTGCGGTGAGATCGACCGACTTTCCCCTGGCTGGTCCCGGCAGACGGTCCAGCATGTCGTCCTTGACGGCGATCACTTTTGATTTCGCCTGTTCGGCCGATCTCTGCACCAGACCCGAGACGCTGCCTGCCGCGTCGGTCGCGTGCTGACGCGCCGCGCCAGCAGCGGTTGTGGCCATTTGCTTCGTGGCGGATGCGATGCTTTTCACACGCTCCCGGGCGCTCACCTTGCCGTCTTCGACAGTCTTGTCGCCGTCCATGCCGCCCCCTTCCCCGGGTCGAGGGTCATAAGTCTAGATCATCCGACAACGCTTCCGACATGCTATCTGGCCACAGCCCGCTGAACCGGGCGTTGGCGTTTCGTGTCGCGTCGCGACTCGACTTGGTGCGACAATATCTGTCGCTTCCCTCAAAGGGCTAATGTTCGACTGGCGTCCTCTGCGGCGACTGCCAGTCGTAATATCATGGCGTCATTCGATGAAAACTAAGGAGACGACGGCATGAACACTTTGATCCAGGAGTTGGGTGTCACGGGTTGGCAAGTGGTGTCGCTGGTGATCGGCGCCACCGTCTTGTTTTGGGTATTCACATTGGTGATTTCTTTCTTCGGTCAGCGAGTGCTGGTGGGCGTATCGGGGTCCAGCGTCGCCTTGATGATGCTGGTCGGCGCGGTGACAGCGCGCGCCATGCTGGGTGAGAACCCGACAATGACGGCGGGCATAATCGTCCTCGCCGTCCTATTCTTCTGGGAGGGAGTCTTCGCCTTCCTGCGCCGACACATGCGCCGTTCGGCGCCGGGGCGCGACGCCCGTTGCGTGCTACAAGACGGAATGATCGACGAGGACGCGTTACGTCACGCGCACCTCAGCCACACCGACCTACTGGTGCGCCTTCGTCGCGCCGGCGTAATGCGGCTCCAGGACGTTGACCTGGCCATCATCGAGCGCAACGGCTCGCTGACCGTGATCCGCGCGGGTCAGCCCGTGGACGATGAGTTCCTGGCGGATGTGCGGGGCGTGTCCCGAAAACTGTGAGACGTCACACCACCGTCACATGGCGGACGTATCCTTATCTCCACGCAACAACCTTTTGAAGGAGTAAGACAATGGTTTCGACAATCCGTCGTATCGCCGTGGCACTGGTGTCAGTGGGCGTTACCCTCACCGTGGTCGCTTGTGGCAGCAGTGCACCCAGCAAGACGTTCATCATCGCTTCGGACAACGCCTTTGCGCCGTTCGAGTATCTCGACACCACCACGAACAAGTACGTGGGCGTCGACATGGATATCCTGGCTGCGGTGGCTGCCGATCAGGGCTTCAACTACCAGGTGCAAAACGTCGGCTTTGACGCTGCGATGGGTCAGGTGCAGGCGGGCCAGGCCAACGGCATGATCGCAGGCATGACAATTACCGACGAGCGCAAGGCGACGTACGACTTTTCGGACGGCTACTTCAGCGACGGCCAGATACTGGTGGTTCAGAGCAACAGCTCCGTGGCGTCCCTCGATGACCTCAAGGGCATCAACGTGGCCGTCAAGACCAGCACCCAGGGCGCGACCTATGCCAAGTCGATATCCGACCAGTACGGCTTCACATTGCAGTATTACGAAGATTCGCCGACGATGTACACGGCCGTGATCAACGGTTCGAACGGGGCTTGCTTCGAGGACCGCTCGGTCATCGGTTGGGCCATCAAGTCGCAGAGCCTCAACCTCAAGACGGTCGGTGACGTCATCAACCCCGGCCAGTACGGCTTCGCCGTCAAGAAAGGCACCAACGCCGATCTGCTGAGCATGTTCAACAAAGGTCTGGCCAACATCAAGGCCAACGGCAAGTACAACGAGATCCTGGCCAAATACGGCTACTAGTCCTGGCGTACGGTAGATGGGTGGTGGTCACACACCACCCATCTGTGCATGCCCCTCGGAATGGAGCGTAAGTGGATTTCGTAACGACTATTCGCGGATCCTGGCAGCTGCTGCTCAGCGGCTTGGGGATCACCGTCGCCGTCTCGCTGATCGCCATTGTGGCGGGCATGGTCATCGGCTTCGTATCGTGCATGATGAGCCTGTCGAAAATCACGCCGCTGCGCGTGCTGGCACAGGCCTATGTTTGGGTGATTCGCGGCACACCTATGATTGTCCAGGCGTTCATCATCTATTTCGGACTTCCGCAAGTAGTCCAGCAGTTCGTGCCCGGTTTCACGCTGGGGGCATTCCCGGCGGCCGCCATCGCCCTGAGTATCAATGCCGGCGCCTACCTGTCGGAGATCTTCCGTGGCGGCATCAATGCCGTCGATCCTGGGCAGATCGAGGCGTCGCGCAGCCTCGGCATGTCGGGGGGCAGGACGATGTGGCGCGTCATCTTGCCGCAGGCCGTCCGCATCACCATCCCGTCATTGGTCAATCAGTTCATCATCACCGTCAAGGATTCGTCGATCCTGTCGGTCATCGGGCTGGGTGAGCTGGTCAACCACGCCAAAGTGTATGTCGGTGGCACCTACCAGTTCTTTGCGACGTATGTGTGGGTAGCCGTGTTGTACCTGGTGATCATCTCGGCGTTGATGATTGTGTCTCGCCGAATCGAGAGGAACCTGAACCGTGACAAAGATTCTGATTGAAAACGTTCACAAAACGTTCGGTACCCGCGAAGTGCTTTGTGGCATCGATATGGCCGTCGGCGTCGGCGATGTCGTATGCGTGATCGGCCCGTCGGGGTCGGGCAAATCGACGTTGCTGCGCTGCGTCAATGCGCTTGAACCGGTGACGAGCGGACGGGTCGTCGTCGACGATATCGTCATGACCGATCCGAAATGCGACCTCAACTCGGCCCGCCGCAATATCGGCATGGTTTTCCAAAGCTTCAACCTCTTCTCCCACATGACGGTGCGCCGCAACATAACGCTGGCACCGATGGATCTGAAGAAGATGCCGGCCGCCGAAGCCAACGCTTTGGCCGAGGAGTTGCTGGCCAAAGTCGGCCTGGCGGATCGCATCGACGCCTACCCCCGACAACTGTCCGGCGGTCAAAAGCAGCGCGTCGCGATCGCCCGCGCTTTGGCCATGAAACCAGACGTCATGCTGTTCGACGAGCCGACCAGCGCACTGGACCCCGAAATGGTTGGCGAAGTGCTAACCGTGATGAAACAACTG
>Ga0123357_10004328_pt1 | contig 16634 bp, 12 predicted proteins | sample TergutEmb28metaG_FD_89873 | JGI IMG/M metagenome (GOLD analysis project Ga0123357, IMG submission 89873) | Embiratermes neotenicus P4 segment gut microbial communities from Petit-Saut dam, French Guiana - Emb289 P4 | ecosystem: Host-associated > Arthropoda: Insects > Digestive system > Gut ... | reverse complement strand
TTACTGCAATAATTGATACGTTTCCGTTGCGGTTTTTCCGATTTTAAAACAAAACTTGATGCAAATGCGTTGTTCGGTACTTTCACACATCGTAAAAATCGCTATGACATAAACACATGTGTTACTTCCGCGACCTACTACAACCAAGGGAGCAAACGCAACCACTTGCAACTTGTGTCGTGAGTTGCTAAGATATGTGCGAACATGTCAAGACTGGTTGCAAATACATCCCACCCAGTGAACAACCACTACAATTCCAATCCGGATACTATCTGAACAAACCTCGTATACACGTATGTAATGTTATTCATATCGTGCATTTTTCTATATTCCACATTTTGTAACCAACAAAATGCACTAATTGAAATACAATACAACAGATCATACAACACACTTCATATTATGTGCCAACTTCTACATGTTTCGGCACCAAGGTGCCATCTTCAGGGAGTTTATTAACGACAAAAATCTAAGTCAAACACGTACTTCAAATTCTAGTCGCTCTCACGTCCATCATTACCATTAAAAGTCATAAAATGTTAAAATTCTAGCTTGGCGACTGTTTCCACTAACCTTGACTTGTATGTAAACAGAAGTGAGTGGTTCGATTTTACATACGTTGTTATACCAAATAGCTGCGTTTGTCCCACAAAGTTTTTCCTTTGTGTTCTTAAAGTTGTAAACAGCTCCGTATAATATGAGCCAACAGGTTACATTATTTACGTTTAATTTATATCAATAATAAGCCTCTACATATTTCGAGCAGGCTTGCTACTCATCATCAGTTGGATCAGCTCTAGCGCCTGAAGTACGTGTTGGACTTGCGATTCTTTGTTTTTAACAAATTCCTTGAAGATGGCACCTTGGTGCCGAAACATGTAGGATCTGGCGTCTAATGTGAAGTGCGTTTTATGATACGTGTTTTATTGCATTTTATTTAGTGTATTTTGTTAGTTAACAATATGAACCCGCACGTACAGTTCTGCATTGCTAAATGTAACGCTGTATTTATCATATAAACACAAACCAGTCTTAGATTTTGATTAAGAGTATTCGTATCAAATTAGCTCTATTTTATCTCATCCTTGTTCTTATCGCGACTCCATGGAAACTCGTATGATGCTAGGTAATGACCGAAAAGGGTGGTCACATTTATAAATATTCTTTCAATCTCAATATCCGCTAAGTACATGCGTATTTATTTATATGAGTACTTGTGTTAGTATATACCTGAATACTATGTAGATGTGCATGCGTGTACGTGTAAGGATATACGGCACGACTTAAATATCTATATGCGTATAGGTAAAAGAAAATAAATTGTAACTATTTGAATTAGCTTATGATCGACTGCAAAGCAAACCCAAATCTGCAATAGTAATCAATTATGTTGCATGTAGATGTACGCAAGTGAATACCAAAAATAAAAGAAAACCTTTGGCGATGTTATTCACCTACGATGATTTAGATATTAAGGACATTTGGTAAATGGGGCTTCATTGTTTTCCCGGTCATGTATAGTTATCAACAAATTTAATTAAACGACAACACAAAATTTAGAAAATTATTAATAACTGAGCAGTAATAAGTAATAAGCAATCAAAATCGCCATGCGTTTAAAAAATACAGCTATGGGTACGCTTAAGCAACGAAGGACAAATAAAGTAACATTAATTTCCATTTTTAGACCGTGCAATAGTCTGCTCTTTGTTATATTAACCAACTAATCGCACTGCTGTATGTTCCTAAAATATTTATTTACACATTAACACTTTAAAAACATACCACTTTATAAATGTAAATGATGAAATTTTATAAAGTGATATGTTTTTGAAGTGTTAATGTGTGAATAAATATTTTAGAAACATACAACAGTGCGATTAGTTGGTTAATATAACAAAAGTAACATTAAATACTATATTACATTCAATATATTTATTGCCATTTTATGAAGTATGCAAGGAAGATTTCACAGATTAATTGTACTTTATTTGCCAGTTTTCATGTTTTGAGACTAACGGCAGCAAGCCAAACGTTACACAGCCCTCAGACGAAGGCCCGACAGTCCAAATGACTCACGCATCTGCTTGTATCCCATGTAAGTAACTAGGTCGAGAATTAAGATTACAATTCAACGCCGTGGTTTGCTGAGTCACGCACAATCACGTCCTCCTCACTGCGGTCTCAGTGACGAAGCCTGACAGTCACACAGCCTTTCTTGATGCATACAAATATGTAAATCAGAGCATAGCGAGGCAAAGCAGTGACATCACTGTGATGGGTAGGAATATTTGTACCGCAGTCATGACTGCACCTTACGGCCTTCAACACTGAGTCCTGCTTTCACTATTACAGTAACAAAATTCGTACGGTTTATGTAGTTCACAAAATATCCACCATAATACTGGCAATTGTTGACACAGCTCTTATCCTATTACCTTCTACAGTTCAAACATCTCCAAGCTTTTCTTGGAAAGTCACAGAATTTCTTTGTTGCTGATATTTTCTGACTGACATTGTATTATTTAAAACATCTGACTATTTGAATAAAGAGAGACCAACTTGATAACACTTGCTTTATTATTTCATTATTTAATTCGCAACATGTTTCGGATGCTAATACATCCATCCTCAGGAGCTTGCGACTTATTTGTTGAGTTATTTCATGGGTTGTTTTGTTCTGGTTCGATGTGTGCTGGTGTTACGTTGTGGTTTGGCTGGGGTGGTGTCGTATCCAGATGCGGGCTGAAGCTTCAGCCCGCATCCGGATACCACACCACACCACCCCAGCCAAACCACAACGTAACATCAGCACACATCGAACCAGATCAATACAACCCATGAAATAACTCAACAAATAAGTCACAAGCTCCTGAGGATGGAGGTATTAACATCCGAAACATGTTGAGCATTAAATGACAAAATAATAAAGCAAGTGACATCAAGTTGCTCTCTCTTTATTCAACTATCAAGATGATGCACGGTCCAATAACATAAGGTCTGACTATTTCTGTGTTCTTAACGACTATTCCACAATTTTGATACATTCTAACTTTACTAATCTCTGTCTACATTACTTCCTTTAATCACCTGAAATCCCCTTGACAAAATCGCAAATCAATCAATGTAATTTCCCGTAAACAATGAATTAACTTAGTATCGGTAAAATCTAAAATTTTCCTATTCCGACGGCATTCTTTGTAAAAGATACTCGAACTGAGCAAATTTACTTCAAACTGAAGTTCACTAAAATTTGATAAACACGTCACGTTACACTCTGGACAAAACTCTGAGTAAGAATGCCCCAAATCAAATTAAAACAAGATCTGTCATAACTGCTATACTTGACACCATTCCAGACAAAGTAACATTTATGCCTTCTTCTTTTTTTGAGGAGAAAGTTTAATAGCACAAAGTAAGGAATTTTCAGAAACCCGTCAAATTGTTACCCGTTTCCTCCCCCCGCCCCCAGCTTCTCATAACACTGCCTGTCAGCTTTTGACAGAATAGAGCAGTTCTATCAGGTTCTTGATTGACTTATTCACGCCAAGTAATAGAACGAATTAAATTCACAGCAGCGGCCGTGAAGGACAGACCACATCAATTTAGACCAGCCCAAAACCCAAAGTGAAACGAAAGAGGATAAACAACTGGTAACTAGGCTACATACTATTAGCAGCTAATATTACAAATAGCACTGCCCTTTGACAGATAACGGAAATGGACGTGAGTATGCATAGTGCTGTGCAGTGACTTTAGGACTTTAGGATGTTGTAGACCTGTTTTGAAAATAGTATTCAACTAAGTGATTTTATTACGTGTTTCAGCAAATGAAGTGTATGTGTTATGGTTCCGTAGCCATACGAGGTAGTACGTGGAGTGAAGACTGGTCTGTTCGTGGTATTATTGTTGCTTGTTCCTGATTGAGGTGACGTGTCGTGACATGGGAATTTAATTGGCCAATTGCAACTCACGTCACGCGCTCTGATCTGCTTTATTTCTTACGCAAAACAATGTAAAAATTATTTACGTGTAATCACTACGTAACAAAGCGGTACTAATCCACGCTTGGTATTAAGTTGGTACAACATTTCGAATAAATCAATTCATTTATTTAGCGTTAATATTCTGACACGAGAGCAAAAAGGCCAGTTACAGAGAGAGTAGAGAAACATAAAGAAAACACATGAAAAAATAAACAGAAATGTAACACTTAAAAATAAAGCAAAAAGAAGAAAATAAAAATACGAACACGACGACGACGACGACGACCGCGGCGGCGACGATGACGACGATGACAACAACAACAACAACAACAACAACAACCTCCCAGAACGTACTGCGATAAATAGAACCGCACCCTGGGTACTCAACAACACTGGACATAGCCTGACAGCACCCACATAAAATAATAATAATAATAATAACAGCAATAGAAGACCAAGCCATACTGGCAAGAAACTACAAGAACTATATTTTGAAGCAGCCAGACACTGATGGGCTGTGCAGAAGATGTGGAAACGAATGGGAGACAATCAAACACATTACTGCAGCATGTGAGCAACTAGAACCTACCGAGTATGTAAAGATAAATGATGGACTAGCAAAAATTATCCATCAGAAACTGCCAGAAGCAGCCGAATCGATTGACGATAAAATTCCATATTATAAGTACACACCAGCCAATGTACTGGAGAATGAAAATTTCAAGCTGTACTGGAATCCCAGCGTACTTACGGACAAAACAATACCTTTTAATCGACCTGACATAACTTTTATGAATAAGAAAACAAAGAACACCTTTTTGATGGTCATAGCTGTCCAAAATACACATAATCTCGCCAAAACAATAAACGACAAACAAAAGAAGTACCAAGAACTGGCGAATGAATTATGTGTTATGTGGAAGGAAAAGGCAGCACAAGTGATCCCGATAGTAATATCGTCTACGGGAGTAATTCCAAAGTCACGATCACAAAGTCTAATAAGACTTAACTTGCACCCGAATACATATATACAAATTAAAAAATCTTTAATCCTTGGCACATGTTCAATAGTAAGAATCATTTAAACTACAGATAAGACTACCGAGCCTATTCCTGTTGATTACTACATCCCAGGATAGGTGAATATTGCACAGCCAAAACTGAGAAGTGAGAATTTCCATGATGATGATGATGATGATAATAATAATAATAACAATAATAATAATAATTGTAAAGTTCAAAAAGCTTAATTTTCTGTTAAATACATTATTTCTGTTCCACGATAAACAAATTAATAATTAATTTCCTACTGCAATAATATCACTAACAAAACACCTTAGATTAAGAAGAGTATTACAGTGATCAAATAATAATGAGTTGGAAAGGGAACGAAACATGCATAGGAGAGGTAGAAATCCAACAGATTGTAAATGTGGTCCAAAAACAAGAAGGAATATATTACTTGCACCCAGGCATAACTCGGAGCTTAGGATCTACACGCATGTTAAAGAAGTACAGTACGAGAGTGTGCACTAAATTTACCTCACTTCCTCAGGACACACGCCAGTAGCAGGCCATGGAAGGTCCAACACTGAAAGTTCAGGTACAATATAATGCCCCAAATTTCTTTATTAACCGAGAATCATAGCTTATCAAGCAGTAGCTTGCTTCAGAAAGGTAGGTGTAGTTCAAGTACACAATCAACTGCATCCCGCATAGCGTAATGTTAAATACAGAAAACAAACATTAGAATATAACATGACATTCTGTTCAACGACTGGATTTATCCATTTAAAAGTACAGTGGTACACACGATCACCACTGTTCTAACATTAAAAGACTTCAAATTCTGCACGTCATATGCATAGTGTGTCTTTTCGCTCACTCTCATAATGAAAACCGCCACTTCCAGGACAAAATGCCTCCTATTCTGTAGACACATTGACATAACTTTGAGGCAAATAAGATTCTACGCAAATGCAACAGGCTCTTCGTATAATTTAAAGTATTGTCCCATTTTCAAGGGGGAATACAGGAGAACAGTGCAGAGCATATATACGATAGCAAAAAGCAAATCACTCAGCTAAACCATTACTTCAGTCCACATGTTAAAATTACTACCAAGACAACAGAATAAGACTCGGACAATCAAAATATATGACAAGCTCACTCTTGTTTTTCTATGCTAATGCTTACATATAAAGATAAAACAATCCCTTTAAAGGCCTAGATAGGCCCTTAGGTTACAAGGTAGCCTGGCCTACGCACCGGTCGCCTTTAACCTCCAGGAGATATCTCTGGTAACTATTTCGTTCACAGGCTGAGTCCACCCCAGGGCCGTGGTGTGACCGGAAAGATTGTCAATGAAAAATCCTAATGGACTCATCGGAAGTCAAACCCACGACTTTCCTGCTTGTAGCGCAGTGCCTCAACCAAATGAGCCACCGCGTGCTCCCAATAAATATATGAGCACGTTATACATAACATGTAATTCAAATTATTACTACAGTAAAAGCAGGCATTTTGGGGAAACCTAAGAGCGATATCCTTCTTTTGTTACCCGGGCAGCTGGCTACAGGTCAGATTGTATGCTAATGGACCTTCGAAGAGCCACTCTACACAAACACACACACACACACACACACATTCTTTGCTTTTTCTGTCTTCAAGCAAACGTTGAGGCAGTTCTCAGTTCACGTTGCTAGAAAATAATTCTCATGTAAATCTCCCAATTTAAATCCAACAAAATTAAACCCCTGGCATTAAAAACTAAAGCTTTAATTAAGTTTTTCATTTCAGAATCAACCAGTAAATAAAATTCCACGGTTCTTATTTCAAGACATTGGTCACTGTAATTCCTACTCTCCTACTTCTCTCATAAGGACGAGCAGGCTAAACCTGGATACCTACCAAATTGTTGTTCTTTCTTCCACCTCCGAAATAAAATTTCTCCCAATTTATCCAATTTGTCTTTTTCCTTCGTGTACTCAACACTTACTTACTTACTTACGTCTGTCCCTCCCTTTCATGTCAGTCTCCCCTCGCCCTTCCTTTCTACCATTCTTCTGCTATTTCTTACGTCACTCTGTCTTTCTAGTCAGTACTCGAAGTGTTAAAGATGCATTTTACTAATGTCTACCACCGAGAAATTCAGTCTTGAAAGGGTTTATGAAAGCACCATTGAAAGAAAGAGTGTGTAGGCGCATTTTCAGCCAACAGGTGGTACTATGCATAGCATGTCTGTATGCTGAAATTCAAACATTCACTGCCGGTATAACGAGGCTTCAAAGTCTGGAAATAATATTCTTCTTCCGTATGTATGAACGTCGTAGTTAGCATTGAAGAAAAACAGGTGTTGAAATACAAATCTGTGTTACAGAAGACCTGTAGGTGTGCTTCATTTGAGCAGCAATTCAGTTGTCTTGAACAATGTCATGCCAGTGGTGCAGACTTTACTGCTGTAATGTCTTCATCACGAAGCACAGTGTGGTGAGAACGGTGCAGAAGAATAAGAATAGTTATGGTTGGTTAAGGTATATTACTTGCATTGTGACATGAACCAGAGAGCTGGAATATGAAAACAAAAGATAAGGCTTTCACAACTCTGAAGGAGAATGGTTACCAACCGTCGAAACGAAATTTCAGGGAATTTAGTACGATTTTATTTAACTCACACTGCAGCATTACTAAACTACCTATTGAAACGTAATATCCTCAGCCCAGTAATAGAACACATTACCTTCCAACTGACGTAATTTTGTTCGATCTGTGTGTAGTGAGAGCGTCGTGTTCATGACAGTTTATACTACATAGTTTTAATTTTCCTGGCTTATATTTTCAATTTTTTTTCTATTACAGGAGTTATTTATAACCCGCTAATATGAATATCAATATTAATAAAGTTGAACCCACCATTTTATCCACAAATTCAAGATTACTTTTCTCTACTTTTTATGAGCTGATAGAGATAGAAAATAATGTTGCAACACGAATATTATTTCTGAAACATTCGAGAAGTCTCAGGTTCCATTCTTAGCTTGAACACCGACTACATGAAAGCAGAAACGTTGCGTGGGATGTGGCTGTGTCACTTCCTTTCACATCTATTGCAGGTCATCATTCATCAGTAATATCAACATGTGACGCTACGCGGTCTGATCAAACGTCGGCGTTGTTAAATAAAATACAAGAAATTTAAAAAAAAAAAACAGGATGTCGTGTTATGTGTTACGGCAGCCATAAATACCAGGCCATTTTTAAGTTATTGAATGAATGGATGAAACATTTGTTAAAATGGTAAATTAGAAACGCAAGAAGAAGTACATTTTGTTGAAAGCTCTCTTTATGTGTGTTCAAATATTCTTGCAACTAAAAAGTAATTTAGTGCGTCGCAACTTATCAAAATACTAACATCTTTAAACCACTCATTCAGAACTGAAGATCAAGTACCAATCTGTTACGGTTTAGTACAATAATTCAACAGCTTGCAGTAGTGGGAAACTTCGATAACAACAACAACAACAACAACAACAACAACGTAGGTCCCTGACGGACAAATGTATGTACATGTCAGAGTCCTCTGACGATTAATGTCATCTCTCAGACAGTGAGAGTGACTACGTCACCACGAGGTTTAAAATGATTAATTAATCATAAACTGTCGGTTATTGTTAATTTGTGTTTGTGGTATGGTAATTCAATTGCCGAACCATGACGCACAAACAGTTCCTGCACACCGATAACAAAACAAAAAGTAAGTGTGTATGACGCGGAATATTCAATTAAACACTCGTAACACAACGAACATGTCGTGCCCGACCTGCTCGCAATTTGTTCATTTTCAGTCGCATTGGCCAGAAAGCCCAAATAATTTAGTAACACGCCACTGCTGTTCGAGATAAAGTTTGTGTACAAAAAACTCTACTCCTACGTACATGTGAGTAACCATAAAACATGAATTGATGCCCTGATTTGTGCAGAGCGTAGAGGAGGTCACAAAATGACCCGCTGGAAATAAATGTGACAACCGGGGGCAGACATGACAGGCTGACAAGGCCTTGTTACCACTCAGTTCAACAGGTAACTTAGGTTGGGAATGTGACTTGTGGCAGGACTCCCACACGTCGATACTAATGAAGAAAAGGGAAGGAAGAAACAAAGAGAACTGGCTGTCTATCATAGATAAATTCGGATGTTTATGAGGTTGTGACTCTCCAAACAGACAGAAAGGCGGGAAATTTTTCATTTCAATAACATAACCTTAACTACATTAAGAATACCGGCTGTCATTTGTTTGGCAAGCAGTAACATGTCTATCACCATTGTTTATATAGTTTACGAAGTTTACTCCAGACATAGGAACTTTACCACTTAATATTTTCCATGATATACGTTAAGTAAAAGTTAATTAGCCTTTTAATGCCTACTGGTTACGTGATGCACCAACAGTTTTAACATTCAACAACTGTACGCTCTGCCCACGCTGTATTTATGTGCTTTGTATTTATCTGAGAACAGACAGCGACCTCTGCCCCACACAACATAAACTGATTGGTTTTTATAGCCGAGATGAAAAGTGTTTACTGGGCCGTACGGATTGGGTTTTTTAAAATAGCAGTCTGCGCTTCGTCTTTAAAGGTTTAAACGCGTAATCAATTCACTGGACTAAAACAACCCTTAGTTTTTTTAGTACATCGATTTCCTCGTGTCAGTCACGGGGACAAATAGAGAATTTTACATTCTTTACGAACTTCATTAAGATCTATCTAATACACCTACAGTTAGAAGTTTTTGGATCCAATAAATGAAATGTTGGTAATGAAAGGGTGATGCAGATTTTCATACCCGACGACAGTCATCATCAGGCTAGCACGAAGTCTAGCTATCCGTTCATTCTTTTCGACAGAAAGAGAGGCTTCTGAATTTGAACACGATCCTACGACGAACTGCAACCAAGTACGACTTAAGAGAATATTAACAGAAAATATGTCTGTCATTACATTTCTCTACGTGCATAAAACACTTTTACAGCAATAATCCAAAGAATAAGGGATTAACTAGCTACACCCTTATGCTACTACTGCACAGAATAATGACAAGAAATGCATCTCGACACGTAGCACGACAGCTTTCATTCATTCTTAAAATACGCTTAAATTCTATCTTTTTCAGTTCTTGCATAAGTGACTTTCAGTGTAATTCCATTTATTGTATCAATGGTATAAAGGCTTACATTCCTTAACCTATCACGACAATATTGAAGCAATGGAACAAGAATCTCGCCAGTGAATTTATATAATATTTCAAACACGTCTCACTGAATATAAGAGAAGTACTTGTACTTAAGGCAGGTGAACATGTTCATGGATTAACACATTAGGCTTAACACATAATCGCTATTCAGGTACAGCCAATGGCGATTCTGATAAAAATATTTCATTTATGCTTCTTGACAGTACTGAGAAATGTGAAACTGAAACAGAAATCGGTTGTGAAAGAACTGCTTCTCCAAGCTTTTTGTACTTCGCCTAACGTCTCTTTACTCCCACTGTAAAAATTCATTACTCTTGAATTTACACTATCTATATAAGTACTGATACCATTTAAGATATTTGTAGCCGTAAGGAACTATCAGCGGGTGAGAAGAGCATGATAATTAACAGTAAATGGCGGTGCTTCGCCTTTCTCATAAACAACAGATATAGGCAAAACTTTTCAGGTGTCATAAACATTAAACAGGTCATTTTCTACGGTGCGCTTAATACATAAAACATGGCTGTAGCATTCAATAATGTGTATTGAAAACGGATGTTCATACATGTACTGACAAGGTAATGTAAATCTCAAGTGACTTGAATGCGCCGACTTTTGACTGTAACAGAACCTGAATTTCCTTTTACATACCATAACCACCTGGCGGGTTCTCCTTGACCTAATACGTCAGATCCGTGGGTATTGCAGTGTTCGCGTCCTCAAGAAGATTTATTTTTAAATTCAAAAGAGAACTTATTGAAAACAAATATATACCACATATGAGATTTATCAGAAATTTTGCAATATTCAATCAACAGAATGCACGACACTGTTCCTTATATATTTACTTTTTAATATCACCCTGAATATTCCTACATGGCTCGATATCAGTGAAGCAAGCCAAAGCAATACCGCAAAAACCAAATTATCCGCTTTCATACAAAGTTGACATGACATAAAAGCGTCAAATAGTTAAATTTAGACAATCCATTGCAGAATATCTGTGCAAGTGTACTGGATCTTGGTATACTGCAAATTAACGTTAAAAACATAAAAACAATTAAAATGTAAACATAAATAAGCAAATAGAATTTATAAATGCAAAAAATATACATAAATATACGAAACGTAAAACGATATTTGCAATAAACCATAAAGTATGTACCAGTATAAAAGTGGCTAATTTGGTTTTATGCGGTATAATTTTGCTCGGTTCCCTGATGATGAACCTTTGTACATCGAAACACTTAAGAATATTCGGTGTGATATTACTTAAATCTGTAAGGAACAATACTGCGCATTTTTGGGTCGAGTAATGTAAATTGATTATAGATTCTGGACGGAATGAGCAACGTAAATTGTCAGCAAATCTCCTGTAATTTAAGGAAACAAAATAACCTGGCTTCAGCAATCACCAAATTGATATACTGTGCAAAAGCTAAAACAGATTTGTACGCAGGATTCAGTTCTTTAGCGTTCTTTAGCTACAACAGCTCTAAGTTCACATTAAATTTTGCAAGCAAACATGTTACGTACGGTCCGTCAAGGCTGAATTTCTGTAGTCCGATGCAGTAAGCCTGTGCAACTCAAAACGTGAAAGTATAACTTCGTTGTTATTCAGGAAATTTATTTTGGAAACGAGGCAAGTTTGGCGCATTTCATTTAATGCTTCAGTACTGAAGTACGGTGTTGCAGGTGTTAATTGAAACAGTCCTATTAAACCCACAAAAATAACAGCCTACAAGTAGATTCGTCATGCTAAGTAAGCAGAAATAAATGGACCATCCAGTCTGCAATTCAGAAATATGAACTACTCCATCTCACTAGGTAACGAGAATATGGCGTGCGTAATACAAAGAACGGAACAGCTGGATCGTCATGATTCTGACAGCTTAATTACAATTCGGACACCAACTGAGGGACGAAAAGTGATGAAGTGAGGGAAGCCATGTTGTAATGTGAAGACATAAAGGCATCAGATATACACTAAAGCGTGTACATTCATACACAGTGTATGCGTTGTGAAATGTTTTCAATTAGATTAAATCCTGGCGACTGTATCGGTATTTGTGTTTTTAATTTAAAATGCCACATAATTATGATTAAATTTTCACGGTAGAAAAAACTAAATATATTACCTTCATGAGCGTTACTGAGGTTGCGGAGTATGTTGCTCCCTCATTCAGAATTCAGAATACTTGTTTTCTGAAAACATTTCAATGCGAAGTAAAGGTAGGATGCAAAACAAGTTTCACTTATAAAGGTGGATCATTATTCACTACTGAAATTGTCAATAATTTTGTATTTCTGCAGAATAGGAGAATACTTATAAAAGCAAATTCTGTATTCAAAAATACGAGTATATTGCCAGTCACGCCTTTACGAGTGTATAAATAAACTGCAATAACAAAAGATCTGATAACTGTGTTTGACGCTGAAAAGCCACAACATTAGCGTACTGAAATGCAGAAACAATTTACAGTATATTCCATACGTGTAGCAAATATGAAGTAAATTACCTTCCCTGCTGAACGTTAATATGGAAACAGACAGACAGTAGTAGATAGTAAGTCCGTTCATGTAGCTGAGGACAGGCGACATGATGTGATCCTCCAAATGTGACGATGGATACGACTTGAACTTGCACACTGTGTGTTCAGTTTTTGGTATGAGTTAAGAAAAGGAAAGAGAAAAATATATTTAAAAATTGAACAGTTTTAAGAGGCTACTTCACTGAAATCGGAGCTGCAATGCAAGTACAAGAGCGGGGTAACAGGGAACAAAGGTAGCACTGCAAGAAAAGACATTTCTAAAGTTGTCTGAGAAAGGAGGACCTGAATGCCTAAATATTGTAGCTTGAAGACTAGCAGGAAAGATGGCGCTTGGAAGAAACAGTCGCAGATGGTGGGACAGAATTAAAATTACGACGTGTCAGTTATCAAGCAAACCTGTGGTTCATGGAGCTAGTTACTTGATAAAAAGAGTCTTTAAGTCGCAGATTTTCGCTCAGATGATATAAAGCCTTAAATAACGTGCAGTATATTTTATCCCACACAAGGAAACTCCAAAATAGCCTTGTTGCAGCTGTTCATAAAGTTATAAAACAATTAAAGTACTCGCAATGCTCTAAGACTTGCCAAAGCTAGGATCCATAATGAGCAATATAAGAGCGGCATACACTTAAACTTTTCTTTGAATAATAAAATAACTGGCAGTGCACTAGCACGTGAGAGGCCGCATGAAACTGTTCCTTCACAGCAGTGATAAGCGTTGTCTAAAGTTATAGGCTAGGGTATCCTTCTCCTTTCAAAATCGAAGAACAAAATAACAGATCGCATAGCAGCTCGGAAGTTTTACATTCTTCGTACAATAGAAGCCAACAAGATGCACTATTTCTCAGCTTTATTTTGATAGACAAATCTACATTTTTCTGACAGACTTACTGTCCATCATCAAGAGTCTTGATACTGTATATATTGTACTGTATTTATGTTGACTGTCTGCTAGCAGACAGTCAACATAAATAGTATGACAAATACCAGTTGTTGTGAATACAGTATCAAGACTCCTGGTGATGGACAGTAAGTCTGTCCGAAACATGTAGAGTTGTATATCAAAATAAAGTTGAGAAATAATGCATCTTGTTGGCTCCTATTATACGAATTTATCACGATGCACTGTCCTCAGAATGTCAGATTCGTCTTACATTGTGTTCATAACCAATCTAGAACGCACCCTTTATACAATTAGACCTAAATCCTCGGTTCTGCCGAAATGTAGTAAAATGTCAGCGGAAACGTATAAAATTTGTGATACATGTCGCTTATCAATATTGTCCCAAGCCTTAAGTTTATTTTATATACGCAGGGTTACCTCACGTCTGCATTGTGCCCGACACATCCCTTTTGTAATATATAGAACTTTCTACCTGGTTGAATTTTTTAAAGACGAAATGGCCCAGTGTTTAGCCATCGATTTTTTCATCAAGGAAATTTTTATTACGGCCGATGAATAAAGACGGACTGATCACCCCAGGGTGCGTGTATGATGAGCAGAAGATTCTAAGTCGCATGAAAAATAAACTCCTATTAAATGTAATTAATTCTTGAATTTTAACCTCTAGTCCACACTTCGTAGACTTCTGCAATATTATGGCTTTGTCATTTGTATATGTTTATGTTCCGCTGTCATTTCAGTTCTCTAACGACAATGAATGAAGGAGCTGTTTAATTGAGAGAAGGCAGAGAATACAAAGCGATGGTAGCATGGAGAAATTCACAAACGCCAAAGACAATTGCACTTGGCGGTTAAATGAACACTAATGGAGACGTCATCGTATTGCAAAATCTGCAAAATGTTACAGTGTTAAGACATGGAAGAACACACTGTTCTTTGTACGTCATGGTGGCAAGAGTATGGATCTTGAGTTCGATCTGAAAATGTTAACTCTGCTCTCCTCTTCTGTCAGTGTGTCTTGTTGCTCATTACGACAATTAATCTTAAGAATTAAATGCCATTCATCTGTTTCCTCTTTTCGAAATTTCAATAAACTCACAAAAAATTCTGCAGAGAAAAAAAATCGTAATCAAGAAGGCCAAAAATTCCTTTGTCCCCTAAAGTCAAAGTGGATTCCTTAATTTTCCAATTCACCTGAAAATTGTGCTTTGGGACAAATTACTTTTAAGAAGGTGTCAGGGGAAGAGTTTCTTGCATGTATGAAAACTACTTAAAATACAATGAACTGTTAATGCAAAATATCTGCAAAATATCTTCTTTTTGCTCCAACCAATATGGTGACCCAGAATACACACAGTGTTTTGGAAGTTGGTACTACTCTTTCTTCACGCGACTACACGTCATTTATTAGCGTGTAGCAATTTGATGCACACCCAGTCTGATACATCTGAGTCCCTCAGCTTCGCTCGCTGGGTGGCGGATAAGTAGCCCCAGGAGGTTTTGTTTACACTGAACGTTGCGGATTATTGTGATGGGCTGCAGGGCAACAAGTAATTAAAATAACATCCTTAGCATATAAAATACTAGATTTAAGTCAATTGTCTATAAGACACACAACGGAAAAGAAAGTGTTACTTTCCGAGAGGAAATTCATTTTTAAATCCATTAAATATGAAAGCCTATACACAGAAATTTCGCCTATATGGGTGGTAAGGTGACTGAGAACTCATGGGCGATTACTCTGCAAAACTGACTTTTCTCGACTCGATAAAGCACTTTCTTCCACATTTTACGATTTCTTACATCCTTATACTTCTTACAATTGACAGCGTCTAATAATCGATGTCGAATAATTACACTGTATGAGTCACGTGTAAGGACAATCAAAACCAAAACTCTAGTAATATGGCAGTAAACACAAAAACAAGAACGAATAAATGTTCAGTCCTTTTATATATTTCCTTTGCTAAAAATATCGTTAGGTGAAACAGTGTTTAAAGCGTCTACAGTGGATTGAGAGGCTGATAATTAAAAAAAAAAAGTGCTAATTCTGACTAACTCTTGTCAATGAAAAGAGATCCGTTTGCGTCTGTTGTTACGCTCAGGAACAATGTTGCACCATGAACAGCTTTCTTATGATTAACACTAGGGAAATGGATGTGGCAATGGATTTCTCTGGCATCGATTGTCACCTCAGTGCGCTACTACTTTCGCCTGGTGTTTCACATGGGCATTTTTACATTTTTGCACAAAGGTTCAAAGTCAAAATACCGTTAGCAGTTCCTCCTTTAGAGTGACTTCGGATCGTTTCCATCACAAAACTGCGTGAAAAAGAAAATTCGTTTAAGCAGCTGTTACCGGTCACTTTGGCTTTTAAGGTTTTAATTTAATCTGTAGGGGAGGTTGTAAGATTGTGTTTCTGCCAGTAGGGTGAAATTACATTTAGGCGGAAGACGGGTAGTATTTAAGAGGAAAGGTGTCAAATGCATTTTCATCTCTCAGGTCTATCTTTTGTGTGTCGGCTTTTGGGGGACCAGAAGTAAGGGCTCTGTGCTTAGCTATCTTCGTGTGAGTGTGCAGCCCGAATTGAATTGGATTATCCACAGTGCCGCTCTCAGCAAGAGTGTATGTGAGAGCAGTCCACTAGAGAATTATTTTAGTAATAACAATAAAGTTCAAGGAAAGTTGTGTGTCTTATTTGTACCCTTCGAATACAACAACTGAGAAAGGTGCGGATGCGTTAAGTGGCCAACCGGTGAATATCCCCAGGGATCAGGCTTTCGGAGCCACCAAACTGAGTTACGTGGGTGTTTCAGCAAGTAAGGTTCCCTATTTTTTTGCCACCAAAATACTTCACATAATAAGATGCCTCTTTCTACAATTATTACTTACTTCATTCACGATTTTTTCACGTAGTCACCTTCTCTGTTGATGCACGTG
>Ga0123357_10004327_pt1 | contig 16635 bp, 5 predicted proteins | sample TergutEmb28metaG_FD_89873 | JGI IMG/M metagenome (GOLD analysis project Ga0123357, IMG submission 89873) | Embiratermes neotenicus P4 segment gut microbial communities from Petit-Saut dam, French Guiana - Emb289 P4 | ecosystem: Host-associated > Arthropoda: Insects > Digestive system > Gut ... | reverse complement strand
TCTGCATTCAGTCAACTGCAGAATGTTCAGTAATGTTAAACAAGTACACCAGTAGCTCTGGCTTACATTTCAGAAACTTTATAGCTGAGTGGGAAAATTTAAACATACAGTAACAGAATTTACACTGTGTTTTCAAACTGAATTTCTGAATTTTTACCAACCATAACAATAATTTCATGGGAAGTAACTTTCACTTACCTGCACACTCTTTGTTGTACATCCTTGCCATATGCTACATAATAGGGTTGGTGCCACTGAATTGTGTTGGATCTGCTATTAACTACCTTTATTTGCCAGGTTCAGAACTAATTTTGCTTGAATGTAGTGGATTTTATTTTTACCAGCTTTTCTTGTATTAGAATAGATTCCCCTGGTGAAAAATATTTGCGAGATTGTGAAAATGAATGTGGGTGAGAAAGAAATTATTTGATTTGTCTGGTTATTCTCCATATACTTAAAAATTATAGATCATTTCATTTTGTATCATAATCTGAGATTTATTCTCACTGCGAATGCTTTGTTCTCTAAATTCTTGTATATATATTGATGTCTACTGAAACTTCTTGTATTCAGAATTTCTGCAGCAATAGGCTCTACTGATATGGTTGGAGGAATACTAAAGTAATGCCACACCTATGGAATTACAAGAGCAGCTGCTATCATCAGTGTAATATGCTGATGATGACAAAAATAATGAAGTGAAGATTAAAATTTTGAAATAATTTACATCTTCTGTACTATAAAATTTAATTTGCTGGTTTGAGTAAATGTCAAATACAGAAACAAATGTCTGGCCCTCAGTGGAACGATTGAAAAGTGGTACAAATTGAAATTTTATGTTCATACGGTGGTTGTATCATATTAGTGACACCTTTGGTTCCTGTTAATATCCTTCACCAGGGATCAATTCTTTAACACATGGACCTCCAGAATTGCAATAGACATTAGTGAAGTTTTTCATATCCAGAACTGAGATGCGTTGGTGTGAGCTCGCTTATATTGGAGTCATGTACTGGTCTTAGCTCCTGACAGCCGTGGACATTTGGGGAGTTTTAACAACATGCTTCTCACCTTTTTCTAGCCTCCTTATCTACTACCGGTCCTTCCCGTCCGAAAAGTAGCTCTGTTCCCTTTAAAGTTGAAGAAGGCAAATCCCACCATGCCACGAAACCCAAACCTGCGAAATCGGTGAATGGGGTGCAGGGAGCTAAGGTCAGAGGCAACAGGACCAAAGTTGCAGAACGAAAAGATACTAGTAAGTAGCTGTGTTGTGCCATGTCATGATGTTAAATGTGGCATGATGATGGTGGTTGTGTCACCTCTAGCCAGCCTGTTAACTGTTGCAACAAAATTGGTGTATGAGTATATCTGCAGTCTTTATAACCTTTCTTCATTTTGCATGGGTAAAGAGGTTTAAAATGCATGAATTACTCTTCAGTTTGTACACAGTGCTTTAAGACTGGAGCCTGTAGGAGTTGTATATGTGTGTATTTAATTCAGTAACTTATTTTAAAGCTGTAAAATCAAAATAAATTGCTACTGTGTCATTAAACAGATCTTTCAACATAGCCAGCGCATTCCCGTTGTCCATAGTAATCATTAGTTTTCTAAATAACTGTAACTCATATACTGTTTGAGGTTCTCAGGGTGCTAACTATGAAGCCTGCTGTCTTATGGGTTTTAACACCATGCAATCTGCTAGGGTGTGCCAATGTACCGGACGATCCTGATGTTCCCTTTATCAGCTAAAATGAAGGAGGCAGCAGAATCCTCTGAAACATAACTACAGTTCTACCAGGATGCATGACATCACATATTAGATGACAGCAACCTCCGTCCATAATTTGAAGCCAAATACATGAAGCAAGAAAGGCTGCCAAAGCTTCTGTTACTGTTTGAGATTATATAACATTGAATACACAGCTTAGCTTTGTAATGGATTTGTGTTGTTGTATGTAAATATTGGCATTCAAAATTTTCACAACCTCTTGATGTGAATGAGTATCACATCGTCATGAATGAAGCCCAAAGAAAATTGGTTAGAAGACTTCTGATCGTTGGTACTGTGAATCTGTTTGTCTTGGTGCAGTTTACTTAGGGGAATATATATTTACATTTTGTTCAAACAGCTCGCTTTAATTTTATTTTTTATGTACTTTTTATGATTTCGACTAAAAATGTGATAAGTGGAAAGTTATTCTGTGTGTAGTTTATTAACTTGCATGTGTCACATGGCTTAGGAAGAGCTGATTATGTATGTTTTAGTTCCTGTCTTTATTTAGAGGAGACGTATTTATAGAGTGTGTGGCAGACTCTATTATTATGATCTTCTGATTTGTATATGTGCTATATGTTCTGTGCTTTTGTCATTTAATCATAATTACTTTCTCTGTGTTGCTGTCCCATCTCCATAATACAGAATAGGAGTGATTTTGTCATATGCATATGAGATATAAGTTTGACTCTCGTGAAGAAGGATTTTTAAAATTCCATAAAATTTAAACTTGCCCAAACACAACTATTCTTCAGTTTTTCATGCCACAGACAAGAACTTTTACCACTGTTCAAATTTATCTTTGTATTATAGAACCTCATTTCCATTCCTCACTTGCAGCATTATGTCATATGGGAGACGCCCTTTAAATTCAAGATTACATTCTTTTGGAATATTACATGGCCTTTCTAACAGACAGTGTGGTGTCATGTCTCAGAAGGCTTTAAGTTTGTTACTCACTACTGCAAGAATCCCAGATCTCTCATTTGTAAAGTTGATATGAAAGACAAATATTTCTATGATAAAGCCAGTTTGGTACTTCAGGAATAATAAAACAGTTCTAATATTCTGTAATTAATAGTGATATTCTTGTTGACTTAACAACCTGTAGGAATTGTAAGACTTTTTTTAAACATGATATCAGTATAAGTAAGTTAGGACTGCTACTACTTCGCTCAAATACAAGATTTATGCTAGCTTTGTGTCTTAGTAAACAGATTATACATGTGTAGTTATATGAACATTCCAAAAGTAACCCTCCATTTTATTTACTTCTTTGGAATCTTGTGACCAGTTTCTAATAACATCAGCTGTAGCATTGAAATGTGTAAACAGCTAGAAATGTACACACACACACACACACATATACACATACCCATATGCATGTGCCCAAATGTAATGAAAACTGGTGAAAGAAGTAATGATGACAGAACTAACAGGCCTTGTGCACATACATATGTATTTCCTATGCTGAAAGTCTTACTTATTTGAAATGTGTGTGTACATTGAGTTGCACTCCATCCTACCCCTGAACCAAGCAGCAACCTTTTGATGATTTAAAAAAAAAAATAGAAAATTGCTTCTGGTTGCTAAAATATGAGTTGTACTCTTTATATTAATCATGCTGTCATTTGTAGTTTATTGTACAGAAATAAGCATTTTTAACATTTTGCTGAGAAATTCTGAACAAAGAGTGCATTTATTGATAAATGTAAAATAATCAGTGCTTCTCATCTAACTAAAAGTTTCATTCCTGCCCCCCTTCCAAACTCCCTCCCCCCATAACAATAATTACCTGCCTGCTGGGAGTTGAGTCTGATCCATTTGAACCTCTATTATTCTGTCAGATCAGTTCAACTCTTGTCTGTTCGTGCAGGGATTAGTCTTACAAGGGTTAGTATGGCTGCAACACAAGGCTTCTATGACAGTTTTATGTGCATCTTGGTCTCTGCAATTTGCAGCATTGAATATGCTTGTGATGCATCACATATATTGTTATAGTCTGCATTTCTCAAGTCACTGGGGTCCCTAGAGATGTGATTTAAATTATTTGCACTTGATTAGTTTTGAAAATGAAACGATTCTAAGGTTTACTCCACAGACATTTTCTACATAGCTACAAGAAATGCTAGGCAGTTTTAGGAAATGTGAATTGAAAAGAAGTGGTTATTGCCTATCTTGAAGTTTTGCCTGAACCTGCTTTTTCTGTAGGAATTTGACCTTCATTGGCCATGTGTCAACATTATTGTAAAGATGTTCACATGCTCATCAGTTGGCCGAAGATAGCATCTTTTCAAATTCAGTCAATTACCTCCGTATCAAAATCTGGATCCCAAAGTATATTTATTTTCATGTTCACTGATATTAAAGGTTACATAACTGTACTTAACGTAGGCCAGAATATCCCCTTGTGTGTTTAGCTGTGTACACTTCAAATCAGCTGTCTTCATGCTCAGATTTGTATCAAACATGAGGCTGTGGAATACAAAAATAAGATTTTTTGTGTGCAGAGAACATAGTGTGTATAGTGTTCATAAATTATTGTATTCATTCCTTACGAGAATTTGATTTGAAACGTACCTGCTTATTTTTACAGAATTTCCTTCTACTGAAATACCATTTCCAGCACAGTCCTTTATGTTGAAATGTTGGTATTTCTTTGTTGTGTAGTTAGTGTTGTAGTTGAAGTGATATCCTTCACCTGTAACATTTCAGTATTTCATTTAAGCAAATGAGAATTCTAATTAATACATTAGTTGTTTTGTGGGTACAGTATGTTAAATAAATTTGATAGGAGTGTAAGCTTTTAGCAATGAATGCCATACCAAAATACGTATGTATATATAAACATGTGTGTAACGTTGACGTAATTGGTGTAGCTACATTTTTTCTCTTAGAAAGCACAGGAATACAGGGTTAATTATGATTTAAGTTTTTGTTCTGTAAAGTTGTGCACATTGGTACATTTAGTAATATGTACAACACTTCATGTTAAGCCTTAACTTGTATGTTGTATTAGTTGTTTTTATGGGAACATTGACAATTAGAATATTTTCAACGAGAACTTGTTAAGGAATGCTCTTTTTCATGATTCTGGATAGATAGCAGTGTTACTTATTAGTCTCTTGAGAGCTGCACTCTTCTGGTTTATTATGATAATTTCTTACTGACGTTTTGGAACACTGGCATGTCGGTAAGAAATTGCTACTGCTCACTGCGTAATAACCCAAAAGAGCACAATTCTTATCTACTTCCCAGCGGAAACATGAAATATTGTGTCTTGTCTAATGTGGTGCTGAAACTCGATGAAATTCTCCAGTTCATGCTTTCAGTTGCACAGCTGTGGACCATGAAATTTCCAAGCCATATATGTTTATGTGAAACCGTTACTGTATCTTTTCAAAATAATATTTCACTTTACCAAGATCCCGATTTTGTTGTAATGCTCTGAACTTGAAGCTAAGATAAACATTTGTGGGAAATATGTGGAGTAAGGGGTTTTTTTAAGCTTAAATCCATGTTTACTTGGTTTGGAATCTTGTAATTTGTAACTATAATTTTGTGTGAAGATGGTAAGTCTGTTCATATTGTTACATTCTCACGTGTTGGGTGTAATGTTGTTCTTTGTGATTACTGGTAGTGTTGTTTATTCTGCATGGTGTAATATTCTGAGTGTATCACAGGAGAGTTCTTTATCAACAAACCATAGCACTGTAAAATTCATTGTATCTATACAAGTAGCCTCCATAAAGAGAACTTTCAGTAATGTAGTAAACATGGTTATAGAGCACAAATGTAGTATTACAGTCAAACACAATACGTGAATATTTGTCACACATTGCTACATGTTTCAGTCCAATGAACCATCATCAGGCATTACTTTACAGAAATTTAAAAAAACATAAGAACACTTGCAGTATGCATACCGCAAGTGTTCTTAAGTACTTGTGTACTTACGTTGTTTAAATTTTTGTACAGTAATGCCTGATGGTGGTTTGTTCCACTGACATGTTGCACTGGATGACAAATATTAAAAGTGTGTGTTCTACTCTAATATTTCATTTGTGTTCAGTATAATCTAACACAACGGAATGAATAAGAATAAGTGGACATGTTTATGCTCATTTGTTTCTTTCTTGAATAGCCAACAAATTTTACTGCAAGACAAGTGGTGACATTGCTGTATTTAGCATAACTAACTTCTGGTATCTGTTATAATTCATATTGTATTCATGGTGATATTAATTACTATCATAATACAATGTCTAAGTCTCACACACACACACACACACACACACGCGTGCGCGCACAAACCCAAACACAAACGCACGCACAGACACACACAAACAAGCACAAACACGCACAAACATGCACAAACACACACAAACACACACAAACACACATACACACACACACACACACACATATATATATATTACTGTTGTTACATAATCAGAAGGAAACAATGATCAAAGAAATATTGACCGAAGGATTGTGATTGGAATGAAAGACTCGTTCATCTACCACAAATCTCACCAAAGTTGGTCTTTAGGAAATCTGTGCAATAACTTCACTAATTCTGGGTGTAGACAGCGTAATGCTATGAGAAGCTCTGGAGAGTCAGAATACGTAGTTTCTGTTATATTTCCTTTGAAGATTCTTATTGATGTCATGATAACCTGTGAAGTACGTTTCAATTCAAGCTGCTACTGTATTACTGTCTCTAAAAAGTGTACAAAGAAACAGGCTGATATTTTCAAATTACGTAATGTTCTGCATGAAAAAAAATGAATTGCTATGGAACTGTAACCATGAGCCTTGCAGTAAAACAAACAGAAGAAATAAACAAATAAGAAAGCATTTTATGGATTGAAAGATTCTTACTAAAACTGTATACCCTCAATATATTTACCAGAAGAAATTTAGATTCACCTTCTCGTATACAGTTCAATATTAATATCCCATAAATGATATGAGAAAGTGCTGAAAACTGTATGAAATGTTAAAATATGTAATGTGATTTTTGATATCAGTTCAACATCATACTTTCTCTCTGATGGGCTTGCAGTGTATTATGAGATATTAATTTTTATTCTTGTTATTAGCTGGATTTTAATTCAGCTACCTGTGTAATAAAAATTGTAAGCTTGACTCTATCCACAGAGTTGCAATTTATGATTGTAGTGTTGTCTTAAACATTTTTGTTGGCCTGACTCAAAATGAGTTGTAACATGTAGCCATTTTATTGAAACAGAGCTGTTCTTTTTATAATACAGTTGTGTTGACTCTTTTCATTATTATCATATTGTTGAGATTTTTACTACTGAAAATTGAAATAAACTGCCTTTGTATGTGTGTGTGTGTGTGTGTGTGTGTGTGTGTGTATGTATGTATATATGTATGTATGTATGTATGTATGCATGTACGTTTGTACACAGCATCATGGAGGTGCATGTGCAGCACATGTGAGTTTGGAATGTTGACATAATCCTTGCTACAGATGGTGCTGCCCCCGGTGAAGATGAACATGATTCAGACCAGCAGCCAAACAAAGAGGAGCCAGAGGTTGAGCCAGCATTAGTCAAATCTCCACCAGAACCAACTCGTGTAAAGTCACCAGAACAAATACTCATGCGCTCTCCTGAACCTGTTAACTGGACTGTTCCTCTTGACACAGGGAAGACCTTCACTGTCACTCAGAACGTCCATGAAGGTAAGGTTTATCTTGTAAAGAAGTATTTAAATGTAGTTGACAGGGTGTCATGTTGTAGAGGCATTTAAAGTCTGCCACTGTGGTTTGCTCTTGACTCATCATGATGGAAACTGCAACAATTTTTCAGTGTCATGCGTTACGTATATCACCATTAATCTTAATGTTTGAGCAGGAGTGTAATATCTTGGTACAGTGGTGATTTGAAGTCCCGAGAGCATTAAGTGTTCATGCTTGTTTTATCTTGGAAAAGGATGAGTGTGATTTCTGTCAACCAAACTAGCAAGCATTTATAACTTGACTTCACTTCAATGCTAAGCTTTTTTCAGTAAGTTATTATTTACTGACAAGGTACAGTCAGCCAAGGAGTGATAAATAATGCTACATTTAAATTCATAACTTGTTACTTTGACATCAAAGGTGGGGCCTCCTTTTCTTCCTTTAATCTCTCAGTACAAGCCTGACCTTCATTGCAACTGTTGTAGTGTTGCAGCTGTAATGTTTGTATTCTGCACAGTGCACAAGTGGTTTACGGTCTGATGTTAGCACTGAGAGAAGATCACTTTAGTTCAGTGTCACTGTCACAAAAGACAAAGAATAACAATAATGATTCTCAGACTTAGTGAAATGTATTGCATTTGTCTTCAAGAACAGTTAGAACAGCCCTCCCTTCTCTTCTTTGGGTAGACTGTTTGTTATCTTCGACCATGTAACGGTTCATGTGCGATGAATTTTCCCAATTCAGAGTTGTCAATAATTAGAGTAAATCTGTTACATGTAAAACACACAGACATATTTATAAGACATTAGGCCACCATATAGCTCATGGTTGAAGGCACCAGCTTTTTGTGTTTCAAGAGAATCAGGTGTAATATCATGCCATAAGTGGAATTAGTATGGAAAAAGTGGAAATATAGCAGTTATGTAAACACTATGATTTTATCTGCTGATTGTTACTAGTGTCGTGGTGCATGTCAGTGTGCTTGAAATGTGCTGTACGCAACACTTATCAAGCACAGTTTTCAGCTTTTGGCCCCAGTTTTCGATACTGTAACACTTGGAATTGTAATAAAAAGATCTGACTTTGTTTTTGGGTGTGCAATATTTTGTACACACACACACACACACACACACACACACACACATCCATTTGAAGTAATGCAAAGTTTATTATATAGTGCAGGATAAGGATATCCTAAAGAACCAGTTTATTGTGGCTTGCAGAGAATTTCCATATAGTTGACAAATTATGATGTCATTTGGGAGTATTGTCTTTCTCACAGCATATATCATTTCTGATTACTGGTTTTCTTAGTACTTCTTGTAACATTTGTAGTAGTTGGTATGAATAATTTCTCTGAATGATGGAGTAGCATTACTGTTACATACAGTGTGTATTATAGTACATAAGTATTGCTGACTGACCATTCTACCTCAGTGAACTATATTATAAAATTTCCTGGTTTAGTGCGTAACACGTTTAAGGTGGCAACAAGTAAAAAAATCTCAGTAATTATAACTGTATTGTTTAAGATGGATCAGCATAATAAGCATGGAATCATGTGTTAAAAATATATATGAACTATTGATAGATGTAATAAGACCATATTTATTGAGCACTTGTTCCAGCATTGAACATTACAGTGTTCTTTCTTACTTTGAGCTACTCGTACATTAAAGGAAGATTTGTTACCAATATTTGCCACATTTTTCTTCCACTGTGGATCAAATTCTGTATAGGAGATGTCTACAAAATTTATTGTGTAGTTGTAAGTTTCTTGAAAATTGTAACAGTGGAAGTCACACTTTACTTAGGAGTGTCAATGAATTTGTGTCCATACTATGCAAATCTGTTTTCAAATTTGGGCAACATTCAGTATAAGAAATCTGCTGATGAAAATTTGTGAGTTTCATGAAAATCTGCTTAGACAAGGCCATACTTTGTTATGGGTGTAAATTAAATTACATTTATGCGGGCACTGTGAAACCACATGACATTTGGAAACTAAAGAACACATTGGTAATGCCTCTGTGACACGTCACAGACTACACCATTTGCAGTCTCTTAACTCCATGCAGGATTTTGCAGTTATGTTCCTTGGAGTGCATACTGAGTTTTGTATATTATCTTCAGACTTGGCCAGAGCTTACACATACGTAATGAAGACTATGTGTGTTTTAATATTGAATTTGTGGGATTTTCCTTGAGGAATCATATGTTGTTATCCAGATTTATCAATTGAATTGAATTGAATTGAATTGTGTGTTGTTAGTTAATTTTTAATAACTGTCTCATGGATTTTATAGCCATTGTTTAATAATTTTTTTAGTTTTTATGTCCCCCACTTTATATATTTTTATCACTGCAGTTTTCTTCCAAGTTTTAAGTGTGCTGTCTTACCAGATAGCATGGATTGACCAGATGGTATTCATGAATTGTGTCATGATTTAAAATGCTTGGTTCTTCTGTTATATTCTGATGGTACAAATTTTCTTCTTTAAATGAAGTTTGTGAAAACAGATACTCTACTTCGAATCATTGGCTGCATACATTACACAGTAATAGTATGATTTTTAACATAATAAGTTTATGTGCCCAATTCTAATTAGTACAGAGAACGCAACCTGCAGGATGTAAACCCATTCAGAATGCTCTTTGAATGCACTGTGTGATTTTTTACCCATATTTACATAATTTGTTTGGCACATGTGACAGATGCAGATCAGCTTTCTAACATCAGGGATGTTCTTTCTGAGGAGGTTTGTGTAGCATGTTTGTATTTGCTAGGTGTGTGCAGTGAATCTTGAGCTGCTTATCAGTTAGCCTGACTAATGTTCCTTGTTACTGTTCTCAGTCTTTTGAGGTAAACTGTACCTTGGAACAAACCATGACTACCTTCTACCAAATCCTTACCTACTAACAATACTGAATTTTATATTGTATAACAGCGTTGACCATAACATCTTGCCCATGTCAGTGGTGTAGCTTATGCACATCACTGATGTGACTTGGTGTGGTTTGAACATGTCACTGGTGGGGTTAGTACAAGTTATATTTGAAACTTAATATTCCGATAGGATATATGAACGTGAGGCTGACTTGGAAGGTCACATTTAAAGGATTTCTAAGAAAGGAGACTCATAACTATGTGAAAACTAACTTATTATAGTTGGATGGATGGCAGTAAGATGCCATTAAATGAGGAAACAGTATTTTCTTTTATTAATGGATTCCCCAACCACCAGTAATTCTTTATGAAGCTAACAGAAAGTGGTGGCTGCCCTCTGTCAGGCAGTGAACAGTGTTGCTACCGTTCATTTGACTTGATAAATAATGATGTAGCTTTTGTCTAAGTTTCCTCCTAAAGTGTGGTTCCCAATGCTCAACAAACTGCCCACCCCTACTACATAACCTCTGCAAGTGAAATAGAGTCAAGTAATCTTAGAATTAAACAAAAAATTATATGCCATAAATAAACTCATATCTGATTAAAAATTATGCAGATTGTATCATCATGAGGTAGTACAGTCTTTTGGTAAAGAGTTCTGTCAGTGGAGATCCATTTCGGTGTGGAGGAATGATTGTATTCCCAAAAGGACTGACTGATGCTTCAGGTTGCAGCATATTCCAGGTTCACTGTCCACCATTGCAAAATACTAGTTCGTTAGGGTGTATTTATATAGAAGTATCATGAACTTGTAAGTGATGCCTGTACCTTGCAATGTCTGTGGACCAACTGTTGACAGTTCAGTATCAATTGTGAATGACCAGAGATGTCAGATAAAAAATATTAATATTGCCAAATTGGGCAAACATTCCTGCTGACATTCTTACATTCATAAACTAAAAATATAAGAATATTCTTTATCATTCTTTTTCCTTATTAACTGAAAACATAAAATGAAATTATGTATGGTGTATTGCTGTTATTTGGCTTGTGGGTCAGACAGGATTTTAAGCTTTATAAATTTTGATGCCATGCCTGTGTCTTAAGATTGTACCTTTATTTTCTTGTGGAATCTAATGGTCTATGACTTCTGATGTCCCCACAACTAACACCACGTATTCCACTTCAAAGTATTTTGAACAGGTGACACTCTAGTCAGTTCTGCTGCAGAGTAGGTGATATATACTCAAATATAGTTATTCAGACGATTTTAAACATTTTTTTTTCCTTATTGATTCTAATTTGGATGAATCAGATTTTTTTTGCAGCACGTTTTGTTCAGTGCTCATATACATCACTGTGTGCCCTAGATGGCAACATTTGTCAAAGAAAATAGTTGTATTCCCATGATCTCCTGACTTTCTTATTAACCTGTTTCCATACCTTTCTTCACTCATCATGCAAAATAATAAGGTTTGTAAACATTTTTTCAAATGGGAAGAATAGGGATTTCTTGATAAGGTAAACAGCTGTTATCTAACAAGGACTCTGCTCCATGCAGTTACTAAGTCCGTAGCAGTGTTAACTGTCATACAGCAGGAATCATCCAAGTGGAAAGGTTTTTGTCTGGTGTCAGCATCATGTATACTTGGTAGGAAATTTCATTTTTGGGTTACTTCCCTTCATAAAAATGAAACAAGTATCCTTTTGAAGTTACCATATTGCATGTGTGTGTGTTTCCAACTTCAGCATTTGAACAAATGGCCTGAGTTTGATGCAGCATTTTACGAATGTTATGCCTTTGGAGAAGATCCCAGTGCTGCAGTTTCTTAATTTCCTACAATTAGTAATATCAACATGGTGGTTGCTCACACTTGTGACATGGGGGTGACATTGGCACCTTTTATTTCAATGTCCAGGATTTTTGTTTGGTACTTGACAGATCTTGGAAAGATATGCAAAATTTTTAAGTGTTGTTTTGTGGAAAGTAAAATAACATGGCAGTTGTACATAGTTTTTTTTTTTTAGGTTTGAATTTGATTGATTTGTGTGCTCGTGGATTAGATAATATCAAATAACATCAATTTTCATTTATGTTACACTGATTATTCAAAACTACCTTCACCCTTCTGTGTGCATGATTCTCTGCATTTCAAAAGAGAATTATGAGGGAGTAGTGTTTGCCAGAGGTAGTGGTTTAAAAGAACTGATGCCGTACAGTATATTGAAACAAGTATTCATAGTAATGCAGCGGTTGACAAACAGGTATATGTCGAAATGATATTTTGTATTCAAAGTGACTCATATGATAGCATCTTGAAGTTTTGCACACCTTATGCAGAGCACCTCCTATACTTCATATTCTCCATCATATGCCAGCTTACTGATATTGCCAGTTGCTGTGTAAAAACAGTAGTTTGTTCATTGTCAGGCCTCATACAAGATGAATTAAATCTCATTTCACACGTGATTGAACTCTGAAATCTGTCTACGCATTTCATGGAGTTTGGTTATTAATGTAGTTTTTTTTGAGGTGTGTTTAAAAAGAGGAATATTGAACTTGGCCCTTCTGGCAGTGTGCATATGGTTCATGTATTGGTCATGTTGTACATAAATTAATTTCTTAAAAAAATGCAATTAGGAACTGAAATGAAATTCAAACCTGTAACCTTGGACTGTCCAGTTATGTTACCCTACCAACAATCATGTTTGTTCAAAGTCTTTAAATTTACACCTCAATGTAAACTGATAATGATAATGGATACGCTAAGTCCTGATATGTGGTCACTTTAGTACAGTAACAGTCATACACCAATGCTGACAGTTTGAAACAAGACCAGATTTGTTGTAATACATGAATTTGACCATTAACAGCAATATTCCACTGAAATAATATGATAGTGGTAGGGGTGTAGGGGTGGGTGAAAAGGAAAAAAAAAACTATCAAGAAACCTGTTCAGTACAATCATAAACTAACTGCATGGAGCAAAGGCCTTTTGAAATTAAGAAATTCCCCACTTTTAATGGAGACTGAAGGTTCATTACCACCTGCACAAGGACTTCTCACTGCATTCTTGAGCCAGATGAATACCTGTCACATCTGCTTACCATTTCTCTGGGATTTTAATATGATCTTCCCATTTTAGATCTTCCAAATGGTTCTTTTACTGAAATTGTGTATGCATTTTAATCTGTCCCATGTGTGCCACATCACCTCCAATCTCAGCCTCTCCAACACATTAAAATAAAAACATAACCTATATTTAGGAAATAAATTTTCATCAGGTTGTCTTCTCAGTTTTCAACGTTGTGCGTGACATGCCTAGTTTAATATTTGTAGAGAACCTCACAGTTATATATAATTTTGTATCTAGACTGATGCGTGTATACAAATAAATGCACGCAAAAACACACACACACGCACACACAAGTGCTTGCATCATGAATGTGCCATTGAATTCTGCACTAGAATTCTTTCAGGTGACCAGTTAGGTCAGTGTTAAGCAGAAAATCGAAATTTTGTGGGACTCATTCTGTCTTTATAGTGAGGGCTGCTGTGGGGAATTATATATATATGTTGCTGACACATGAAGACTGTTCACTATTGTAGTGACCAAACTTCAGTAGTATGCTGTACCCGTCATTTGGAAGGGGCGGGGGGGGGGAAGTGTAATAAACAATGTTTCATTTAGACAGCATTGTCGAGTTACACATAAGTGACGTGAGCTGGTACTGCTGTAATTTGACTGAGAATCTGCTCTTTAGGTCTGGCTAGTGGCTGTGGTGTTGCAGTATGTTGGGGTGGTCAGAATGTCTACCATGTTGACACATGCAGAATATTCCAACATGCATTTTATAGGCTGGTTCTGCGGTACAAGTACTAGGGCTGCTGTGGTGGATTACTAGCTGCAATATCCACTTCACAGAACTTAAAATTTCAAAACATTTGAGAACATACATGGAACTGGTGAAGAGGCTGGTTCATTCCCCTGCATAAATAGAGGACATGGCAATGACTGCATGGAGAATGTGGTATTCTAGTAGCACTGCACTGAAGCCCAAGTATAAATATATGCAGAATTGTTGGGATATCTTGCTATCTGTAATTTTGTAAATGGTTGAACTTTTGGCTACAAATTCTGACTGACGTTCTGTTTACAGACAGAGCTCATTTAACCCATGATATTATTACCTGTACAAGAACTTAGGTGTAGAAAAATCTACACGAGGTAGCGCAATGTCATTTTCAACACTCCTTTTCAGTTGATGTGTTGTGTGAAGTATTATTAGGCACTAGTCTGATTGGACCACATGTTATTGAGGGATGTTCAACAGCTCTGTGCTACTGCTCCTGTCTAGAAACTGAATTACCCTTTTATTTAAAGGATGTTCCTTCTTCAACACAAAGATCTATATGGCTACAACATTAAGGAACAGCTCCACAATTCAGCAGAGAGGTAAAAGATTTTTTGGACAAAAGTTGTGGAGGAAGGTAGATATGGGAAAGTGGACTAGTGGCTTGACACACCCAGTGACCCAACTTTAGCACATTAGACATCTTTGTTTGGGGTTGCAGGAAGTTTATAGTATATCACTTTGGTAAACCAGAAATAACGCATCAGTTGGTAACTTGAGACAATATTGAAGCTACCATTGGTATCAGAAATACTGGGATGCATACAGTGGCAGCACGCATACAAATTAATGGTGGGCATTTTGCAAATGTGCTGCAATAACCTTCAAACTTAAATCTTGTTCTACATTTAAATACGAATTATGATTTAAAATGGTGGGGAAGGACTTGGAAAGACATGTTTTCTTCAATGCCACTTTAAGCTAGCATATAACTCAATAGTTGTGTAAATATGACCTGTAGTTTATTAGACACTTTCTTCTACAGGTGACATGTACAGTATGCTGTAGTGAAGTCTGGCCAATACAACGTGGAACATTTGATTTATTAGTTATTGTGAATTGCCTTCCTTCCTGATCACTTGGTAGTGGGAGGGCTGTGTGCTTGCACATCTCTGCGTGTATGTGTCTTTGTATGGAGTTTTGAAACCTCTGAATTTGTTTATATGTAGTGTTGTTCAATATGAAATTTTAGTGCCATTACTTTTTTTAAAGTCGTGTTTAAGGATTTCCTGTGCAAAAGTAACCTTTTTATAAAAGAAAGAGTCATCTTTCTGTAGTTGTCTTTTGTAATCTGCCAAATAATTTTGTCTTGAATATTGGTAAGTGAGCTCAGTTATTGCCTATAAGGAAGAACAATTGGGTGAGGTGTATTAAATGTGTTATATTTTAATTTTGAATTCGGGAATTTTTGACATTTATATAACTGTAGTTGACATAATATTTGCATGAAATGTTAATGATGATATACACTAAATATTTTCACCTTGTGTTTGAAGTTTCGGGTGTTGTTATTTTCTTGTAGCCATGCCAAATGTGAAGTTGTACAGAGGTATGGAATTGAAGTTACTACCCCCATCTAGCTGTAGATAATGTCATGTTCTGAATAACAGCATGAACCTATATCTGTAAACTCCTTTCATATACATTAGTGGCAAAAATTATGGAAATTGTATCAATATGGCAGTTATTTTTCAGAGTTTTGTATTGGATTACTGAGAAATTAATCTTAACAGAACTAATTCCTGCCAAGCAACGCATTGAGAAGGTACAGAGTGAGCATTGTTATGTTGTTTGTATGTGCATATAATGGAATACCACACACTATTAAATGAACACTTTATGAAAGTCTAACTTTGCAGAATAAATTAATAGGTCTTAGAAAGAAATTTTACTAATGCTTGTATCAGAAATTTAAATAATTGATTACAGAGCCCATTTGAAACTGTATGGCACTGCACCAAGAATCAATTTTAATTGTCCTGCATGGACATGTCTGCTGGTGCTAGTAGGAGAGTGTCAGTTTAGTTGTTTACAACCATTTATACAGGGCAGGTTTTTCTGTGTTTCATGCTTTTAACAGTCCAGCAAACAAAAAGCATTTTTCTTCACAATACTTGTGTTACATTGTGGCATTTCGTAACACAGGAAACCTCAGTTATTCATAGTCAGCGACATGAAGCAGCATACAATATGTGTGGGTGTGTATTGGAAGAGCCAGTAAGTGGAATAAAAATTACGTACTCTTACGAGAACACAAAGTTATGTTTCTGGGAAGAGAGATTGCTGTCCCATGGCATATTTGCTGTCTCCATCCACCTTTGCTATAACCACCCCCCCCCCCCCTACCC